>ERZ773059.210-NODE-210-length-32198-cov-11.750646_pt1 | contig 32198 bp, 42 predicted proteins | sample MGYA00580514_ERZ773059 | MGnify/ENA primary metagenome ERZ773059 (study PRJEB29015, sample SAMEA2737981) | human oral metagenome | biome: human oral; feature: human-associated habitat; material: dental | place: China | collected 2056 ...
AGCGGGTTCTCTCCCCACCGACTTCCTACTAGGGAGTGCCATGACCGCCGTTCGAAGGCTCCGACCCGTGAAGAATGTCGGGGCGGCCAATTCCGCCGGGGGCGTCCTGGCCGCTATAGCATCCGGGGACGAGAGGGACATGATGGCGGCGATGGGCGTGACCCTCGCGAAGGCCATTGATGCCCCGGATACTCCGCCCCGCGACCTCGCCTCCCTGACGCGACGCCTCATGGATGTGCAGGCCAGGCTCCGGGAGATCGACGCGGAGCGGGCGGACCGCGAGCGCCAGGAGGCGACCGAGGCGACTGAGGATGAGGATGGGCTCGGGGACATCTGAGCCGCGCCTGTCCGATATCGCCAAGCACCTCATCCTGCCCGAGGGGATCACGGCGACCGGGTGGCCGGCGGTGCGGGACCGGGCCAAGAGGTTCGGCCTCGGTTTCGACCGCTGGCAGGACGGTCTGGGGCGCGCGATCCTCGCGAAGCGTAAGAGCGGCCTGTACGCGGCGGGGATCGACGGCGTGCAGGTGTCCATCTGCCGGCAGGCCGGTAAGACGTATACGTTCGGGGCGCTCGCGTTCGCCCTGTGCACGCTCAATGAGAAGACTTTCATTCTGTGGACGGCGCACCGGACGCGGACGGCGGATGAGACCTTCGCGGAGATGCGGGGCCTCGCGGGTAAGCCGGAGATCGCCCCTTACGTATCCAAAGTCCGGGCCGCCAACGGCCAGCAGGAGATCGCCTTCACCAATGGGTCCCGGATCCTGTTCGGCGCCCGTGAGGGCGGGTTCGGCCGGGGCTTCGCCGGCGTCGACGTCATCGTCTTCGATGAGGCGCAGATCCTCGGTCAGAGGGCCCTGGAGGACATGGTCCCGGCCGTCAATACGGCCCCGAATCCGCTGATCCTGCGGCTGGGGACGCCTCCGCGGCCGACTGACCCGTCCGAGGCCTTCCGGGGCTTCCGGAAGGCTGCGCTCGCCGGCGACCTGCGGGACGGCCTGTACGTGGAGATCGGCGCGGATGACGACGGCAACGCCGATGACCGGGCGCAGTGGCGCAAGGCGAACCCCTCCTACCCGCACCGGACGCCGGAGTCGGCGATCCTACGGATGAAGCGCCAGCTGGGTCCCGAGTCATTCCGGCGCGAGGGCCTGGGGATCTGGGATCCGGAGACTGTGGCGCAGGCGATCGGTCGTGAGGCGTGGAATGCGCTGACGGTGGATGAGCCGCCGCGCGGGCTGCGCTGGTGCGCGGCCGTCCGCTTCTCCGTGGATGGGTCCACGGTGGCGCTGGCCCGGGCCGGCCGCAAGCCCGCGCGGAAGGCCGAGGCCGTCTACGCCCAACTGTGCACCACGCAGGGTGTGCGGAATATGGGGGAGGGCGTCCACTGGGTCGTGGATTACCTGGTAGAGCACCGGGAGCGGTGGGCGCAGATCGTCGTCGACGGCAAATCCGGGGCCGGCGACCTCGTCGACCGCCTACGGGCCGCCGGATTCCCGCCGACGACGATCTGGACGCCGACGACGGATCAGGTCATCGCCGCTCACGCGATGATGGACGCCGCGATCCGCGACCGCACCCTCAGCCACCCGGATGACCCGGAGCTCGCAGCCGAGGCCGCCGTCATCAGCCGCCGGAAGATCGGCGCAGCCGGCGGCTTCGGCTGGGCGGCCCCGGAGGGCATGACCTCGGCCGGCATGGACGCCGTCACCCTGGCCCACTGGGCCGCGAAGACCACGAAACGCCGGCCTATCGACCCGGAGGGTTCCAACAGGCCGAGAGGAGTGCGAATCCTATGACCATGTCCCCGGTACCGATCGGCGTCGTCGGCCTCACCGATGACGAGCAGACCGCACTCACCCTCCTCTACCAGAAATGGGCAGCCAAATACGATAAGAACGTCCTCCTGGATACCTATTATGACGGGCATAAGGCGTTCACGGACCTGGGGATTTCCATTCCTCCGCAGATGCAGAACACGCGGGCCGCGCTCGGCTGGCCCGCCAAGGCCGTGCAGGCCCTCGCCAGGAAGCACGTGTGGGAGGGCTTCTCCCTGGACGGATCCCCCGACCCCTTCGAACTCGGGGAGATCCTGGCCCAAAACGACTTCGACGTAGAACTGCCGCAAGTCTTCAACGCCGCGTACCGGCACGGAGTCGCATTCCTGACGGTCGAACCCGGCATCCAGCCGGGGGAACCGCCCGTGGTGATCCAGGCCCGTGACGCCAAGTGGTCATCGGCCCTCTGGGATATGCGGCGCCGCCAGATCGACTCGGCGATCGCCGTCACCGAGATGACCAAAGACGTCCCGGAAGGCCTCGAGTCGCCGTCGGAGATGGTGATGTGGACGCGGGACGCGATCATCGTGATGCGCCGCCGCGACGGCCGCTGGGAAGCGGAGCACCTCCCGAATCGGACCGGCCGGGTCATGGTGGAGAAGATCGCCTACGACCCGCAGGTCGGCCGCCCATTCGGGCACTCGCGGATCACACGCGAGGTCCGCTACCTCACCGACGCGGCCCTGCGTACCCTCGTGCGCGCCGAGACCGGAGCCGAATTCTTCTCCTCACCTCAGCGGTACGTGCTCGGGGCCGCCGAGTCAGCCTTCGAGGGCCAATCCAGGTGGTCGGCCATCAGCGGCCGGATCACGGTCCTGGACCTCAATGAGGAGGGCGACAAGCCCGACGTCGGCCAATTCCCGCAGATGAGCATGGAGCCGCACCTGTCCATGTACAGGCAGCTGGCCCAGAATTTCTGCGCGGCCACGAATCTGCCGCAGTCGCAGGTCGGTATTTTCGCCGACAACCCCGCCTCGGCGGAGGCCATGCAGGCCGCCGAGGCCGCCCTGGCCGACGAGGCCGAGTACCAGTGGAGATGCTTCTCCACGGCCCTGCGGCGCACCGCCCAGAACGCGATCATGGTGCGCGACGGGCTGACCGAGCCGCCGGCCGAGTCGTGGGAGCTGCACCCGACGTGGACACCGGCCCGGTATGTGTCCCCGCAGGCCGCCGCGGACACGGCCGTGAAGATCGTGAGCGCCTTCCCGGCGCTCGCGGACACGTCGGTGGCCATGCGGCTGGCCGGCCTGACGCAGGAGCAGATCATGGAGGTGCGCTCCGATCAGCGGCGCACCCAGGCCGGGGGAGTGCTGGACCGGCTGCTGGCGGCCGCGCCCGCCCCGGCCGAGCAGGCGGCCCCGCCGGCAGCCGAGGTGACGTCCGGTGCCGACCAGGGCTGACCTGGAGCGGCTCGCCAGTGGCCTCGACGAGGCCACCAGGCGGGCTGTGGCGGCCCTGGACGCCGCCATCGGCCACCTGGACCTCTCCCGCCCTGAAATCGCGCGAGACGCCCTCCTGGAGGCCTTCCCGGCCATAGTCTCCCGGTACGGCGACGTCGCCGCCACCCTGGCGGCCGAATGGTACGAGCAGATGAGGGCCGGGGCCGCTGGCGGATCCTATGGGGCGGTCCTGGCCGACGGGCCGTCCTACGAGCAGACGGCCCGGACGGTCCGCTGGGCCGTCGGCGGCCTGTGGGGCCCAGATCCCAGTGGTGTGCCCGGACTGCTCCAGGAGGCCGTCGCCCGGTATGTGGGCTGGCAGGGTAAATCGACGGTCACCACGAATGTGGCCGCCGACCCGGCCCGCCCCAGGTGGGCTCGCGTCCCCGGCCGGGGCGGCTGCTGCGCCTGGTGCGCAATGCTCGCGTCCCGCGGATTCGTGTACGAATCCTCCAAAACCGCGGGGGAGGGGCACCCGTACCACGCGCACTGCTCGTGCGTCCCGACGCCGCTGTGGCGCGGGCAGGCCGGGAGGATCGACGGCTACCATCCTGGGCGGCTGCGAGCCGTCTACAGCCGGGCCCGTGCTGCGGTGAAAGCCGCCGGCGGTCCGCTCGACGACGAGACGATCGCCGCCGAGATGCGGCGCATCGACCCAGATTCTTTCACCGACGGAATCCACTCCGACGAGTGACCCGAAACCACCTAGAGCCCCTACCGCGATGGCAGGGGTTTCGTCGTGCCGCGATGGCACCACTCACCGAAGGAGAATCCACCAATGGCCGACACCACTGCGCCCACCGAGTCGAAGACCGCTGAGCCCACTGGGGGTGAGCCCGCGACGGGCGATCCCGCCGACGCTCTCGGAGACGCCGGCAAGAAGGCCCTCGACGCCGAGCGGGCCGCCCGCCGTGAGGCCGAGAAGCGGGCCGCCGCCCTCGCCGCCCAGATCAAGGCCGCCGAGGCGAAGAATGCCGAGGCGCTCAAGGCCGCGCAGGAGCGGATCGCCGCCTACGAGCACCGCGACCAGGTCGCCGGATGGAAGGCGGCGGCGGCGAAGACCGAGGGCGTCCCCGTCGAGGCCCTCCGCGGTGACACCGAGGAGGAGATCGCCGCCCACGCGAAGGTCCTCAAGGGGATTCTGGGCGGCGCCCCCGTCGCGGGCGGCACGGGCATCAGCGGAAAGGCCCCGGATCAGGGCGCGCCGAACGCCGCGCTTCAGGCGGTCAGAAACCTGTTCGGAAACAAGTAATCGAAGAAAGGGAAATAGGAAATGGCAACCCTATTCAGCACCGAGGACATCAAGGTCCTGATGCCCCGGGAGATCGCCGACGGCATGATCACCCAGACCCGGACGCTGTCCACCATCGCGCAGCTCTCCGCACGTGAGCCCATGCGATTCGGGAAGGTCGACTACATCACCTTCAACGACTTCCCGAAGGCGGAATTCGTGGAGGAGGGCGGCGAGAAGAGCCCCACCAAGGGCGGATTCGGGTCCGTCAGCGCCGCGCCCCACAAGGCGCAGGTGACCATGCGATTCAACGAGGAGGTCCAGTGGGCCTCCGAGGACTACCAGCTGAATGTCCTCAACGAGCTCGCCGGCGCCGGGCAGGTGTCCCTGTCCCGCGCCCTCGACCTGGGCATGTACCACAGTATCAACCCTCTCACCGGAAATGTGATCTCCGGCTGGGACAACTACATCACCAAGTCCACGAAGATCGTGGAGCACGATCCGGCCGGGACCGTCGACCTGGACGACGAGTTCGCCACGGCGGTCGGCCTCCTGGTCAACGCCCCCGTCACCGTCCAGGTGACCGGTGCCGCCTTCGACCCGAAGTTCTCCTGGGCCCTGTCCCAGCTCAAGCGCAAGGACGGCGCGGGCGCCACCAGCGACCAGCGGTACCCGCAGCTGGGATTCGGCACCAATATCACGGATTTCCGGGGTATCCCGGTCGCCCAGGGAAACACCGTCTCCGGTACTCCCGAGGCGACGGATACGAAGGTCCGCGCCATTGTCGGAGACTTCCAGAACGGTATCCGCTGGGGCGTCCAGCGCGAGCTGCCGATCGAGCTGATCCGATTCGGCGACCCGGATGGTCAGGGCGACCTCAAGCGTCACAACCAGATCGCGCTGCGGCTGGAGATCGTGTACGGCTGGTACGTCTTCGTCGACCGTTTCACGATCATCAAGGACAAGGCCTAATCATGGTGCGCCTGAAGAATAGGGATACCGGCGTCGTCATTCTGGTCGATGAGGTGACCGCGGATCTGCTCGGCCCGGAGTGGGTGGATCCGGAGGACGTGCCCACCACGGATGAGGAGGAGGGCGAGAGCGGGGAGAGCCACGACGATTCCGACGGCGGCCGGCCCCGGAAGCGGTCGGGCGCCCACGCGAAGACCGATGGCTGACGCCTTCGCGACGGTCGCCGACCTGGAGGCGCGGTGGCGGGGCCTGTCCGCCCAGGAGCAGGCCCGCGCCGCCGTCCTCCTGGCAGACGCCACGGACAAGATCAAAACGTCCGTACCGAGATGGAAGAAGGCCTCCGAATATACGCTGCTCCGTATCTGCTGTGCCGTCGTACAGCGGGCGATGGAGGCTAAGCAGGGCGGCGCGGGCGGGATCCTCGAGCCGCGCGGCCCGGTGACCGCGGAGACCCACACGACGGGACCTTTCAGCGACCAATTCTCATATGCGAATCCCGAAGGGGATCTGTATTTGAAGGCGTCTGAATTGAAAGAACTCGGCGGCCAGCGGTCGGGGGCTTTCGAGGTGGACCTGCTGGCCGGAAGGGTGGCCCCGTGATCGCCGCCGGCCGGGTCGCCGTGACGAGGCTCAGGGCGGGCGAGGCCGGGACTGACCAGTACGGCGAGCCCATCCCCGGCCAGGTGGTGGAGAGCCCGCTTCCGCCCGCGCTTTTCGCCCCCGGGGGCACGAGCGAGCCCGTGGCTGCGGGGAGCGCCCCGGTCGTCTCCCAGCCGACCCTCTACTGGCGCGGCCAGCACCCGGACGTCAAATCGTCGGACATGCTGCGCATCGCCGGCGTCACCTACCGGGTGGAGGGCGCCCCCGCCAGGTGGCCGCGGGGCACCGTCGTCACGCTGCACGCTGCCACCGACCCCAAGAAGACGGGAGGCACCTGATGGGTGGGCTCGTGAAATTCAAGCTCGATGAGAAGGGAGTCGCGGAGCTCTTGACCTCCCCCGAGGCCAGGTCCGTCGTCGCGGGGGCGGCTGAGAATCTGCGCGCCCGTGCGGGCGAGGGATTCAAGGTCCACTCCTCCACCGCGGGGAACCGGGCCCGCGCCTACGTGCACGCTGGCACCCGGGAGGCCGGCATCAGGCAGGCCAGAAAGCACGTCCTGGAGCGCGTGTACGGCAGCATGGGCGGCGAATGATGGCGGGGACGGCCCATGACACCAAGGCCCTCGTGATAGGCGCCCTGAGGGCCGCTCTGGCGGGCGTGCAGGTGGTCTCCACGGTCCCCTACGCGGACGGTGACCCGCCGGGGCCGATGGTCCTCGTGATCGCCACAGGCGGGCAGGGACAGCACCGCAGGGTGCTGTACACCGGTCAGGTCACCATCGATTCCTTCGCGCCCACTATGGGTGGGGCGATGGAGCTGGCGCTGCGCGTCGACGCGACGATCAATGCTCTCCCGGCGTCCCACGACTATCCGGTCACCAGGGTCACGGGGAATGCTCCCGCCGAGTCCCCGGATCCGACCATCACGGCCGCCAGGGCGACGGCGACCTATCAGATCACCACACGGAACGCATAAGGAGACGAATTATGCCGGTCAACGCTGATAACGCTCTCGGGTTCGGGTCGGATGACGACTCGCTCCACCTGGGGCCCTACGATAAGGATCTCGCCACGAAGATCACGGGGCTCACCACCGAGATCCCGCAGGGATTCACGGATTGCGGGTGGATCTCCGATGACGGGGTCAAGCTCACGCTGGACGACTCGGTGACCAAGATCAAGGGCCACCAGGGCCACGGCGTGGTCCGCACTTTCATGGACTCCTCGGAGACCAGTATTGAGGCCGCGCTCCTCGAGTCGAAGCTGTTCATCGTCACCAACTACCTGAATGCTACGGCGGAGAAGATCCAGGAGCAGATCGGCGGCGGCGCCAAGACCGACGTCGCGAAGATCACGGCGAAGGCCCAGCGGAAGGTCACCCTCCTGTCCGGCGTCGTCGATCTCTATGACACCGCATCCACGGAGAACGCGGTGCGTATGCGCATTGTCGTCCCGCGTCTCGAGCTCGGTGAGCGCGGCGAGATCCTTTTCAAGGTCGGGGAGCTCACCGCCTACTCGTACAAGCTCTCGATCACCAGCGACTACGTCATCTACTCCAACGCGAAGGCGATGATCCCGGCCTGACGCCACCATTCTCCCCGCCCCGGCGCGATTCCGGTCCCCGCGTCGGGGCGGGGCCAAATACTTTCACCGGGGCCGGTCGCACTAGAATAAGGGGACCGAAATGTCAGGGAAGAAGTCTAAGACCTCGGAGAGGGCGGCCAGTATCGGGGCCGCCACGCCCAAGGACCACATGGAGGCGGAAGCCGCCGGCGGCGGCACCGTGGAGGTGACCGTCCAGGGCCTCACCATCGAGGTGGACCCGACCGCCGTCAGCGGCGACTGGGAGGTCGTCGAGGCGCTCGCCGCCCTGGAGGAGGGGAAGGCCTCCCCCGGCAGCCTGGTGCGCGTCACCCGGGCCGCACTCGGTGACGCCTACGACGAGGTGAAGGCGCATCTCCGCCGCCAGAACGGGCGTATCAGCGCCAACGATATGGCCGAGCTCCTCAAGGAGGTTTTCGAGTCCCTGAACCTGGGAAACTGATCGGCCTCCCCGCTCTCCTGCGGGAGCACGGGGAGGAGATCGAAGCCGATCTTCTGCGCGTCTACGGGGTCGACCTGCTCGACCTGTGGCGCGGAGAATTGACTCCGAGACGGCTGCTGGTCCTCATCCGGGGCCTGCCCCCGGGGAGCGCCCTGGGGCGGGCCATGGGCGGTGACGCCGCCCTGTCCGATGAGGTCACCGCCACCAGGATGGCCGCCTGGCAGATCTCCTGCTATATCGCGGCCGCCGTCGGCGCCAAAAAGTCGGACCTGCCGAAGCCGCCGAAGCCGCCCGAGCCTGGCTGGCAGGCCAAGGCCCGGGAGGCCGAGGAGCGCATGGCTAGGAAGGCCGCCAGGTGGCTCGTCAGGCACCCGGAACTGGCCGCCCAGGGCCGCGCATAAACAAATACCTGGAGGTCCCGCAGCACAGCCGCTGCGGGGCCTCCCCGCACCATCGGAGAGGAGGTCCCTGTGGCAGACGCCGGTCACACCATCGGCACCGCCTGGGTGCAGGTGGCCCTCTCCACCAAGGCGATCTCCCAGCAGCTCAAAGAGGCCCTGGGGGACGTCGACACCAAGCCTGCTGAGCGGCGGATCACGAGCGGCCTGGGCGGGGCTTTCAAACAGGTCGGGAAGATCGCGGCCAGCGCGCTCGCCGTCGCCGGGACCGTGGGACTGGCGACGTCTTTCGCGGATGTCGCCAGCCAGGCTATCAACGCCTCCGACGCCACAAATAAGTTCAAGAATACCCTCAGTTTCGCGGGGAAATCGACTGATGATATCAATCGGCTGACGAAGTCCACCAAGGATTACGCCGATAAGACCGTCTACGGGCTGTCGGATATCCAGTCGATCACCGCCCAATTGGCGTCGAATAATGTTGAGGGGTACGACAAGCTCGCTGAGGCCGCCGGTAACCTCAACGCGGTCGCCGGCGGTAACGCCGAGACTTTCAAGTCCGTCGGAATGGTCCTCACCCAGACCGCCGGTCAGGGCAAGCTCACCACCGAGAATTGGAACCAGCTCGCTGACGCCATTCCCGGCGCGTCCGGGAAGCTTCAGGAGGCCCTCCTCAAGGCCGGCGCCTACACCGGCAATTTCCGGGAGGCGATGGAGAAGGGCGAGATCACCGCCGAGGAATTCAATGCGGCGGTGATGGAGCTGGGCATGACGGACGTCGCCAGGGAGGCGGCGACGTCGACGGCGACCATCGAGGGCGCCTGGGGGAACCTCGAGGCCGCCCTCGTGTCCGGCGGTATGAGCATCGTCGATAAGATCAAGCCCGCCCTCACCAGCTTCATGGGGACGGTCGCGACCGGCGCCGAGAAGGCATTCTCGTGGATCAATGACACTCTTATCCCTGGGATTCAGGGCGTCTGGGATATCCTCTCCAAGGGCCAATTCGACGGTTCCTCGAAGCTCTTCGGGCTCGACGAGGACTCCCGGATCGTCGACTTCCTCTTCCGGATCGGGGACGGGGCCCGCGCCGCCGGCGAGTGGATCACCGGGACGCTGGTCCCGTCGGTCAGGTCCCTTGGTGAGATCATCCTGACGGGGGACACGGACAAGCCGCTCTTCGGACTTGACCCGTCCTCCCCTATTGTCGGATTCCTTGAGAGCCTGCGTGACGCCGCCCTGAAGGTCGTGGACGCGGGCGTCGGGCTCATCGACTGGGCCACCCGGAATAAGGACCTCATCTCCACGCTCGCGGTGACTGTCGGCACCGCGACGATCGCTTTCAAGTCGATGCAGACCGTCACGAAGACGATGACCGCGATCAATACGGCCGGCAGCATCATGAAATGGGTGACTTCGCTCGACATGATGAAGAATGCCGTGAATGCTGCGAAGGCGGCGCAGGCGGCTTTCAACGTGGTCATGAATGCGAATCCGATCATGCTTGTCGTGACCGCTATCGCGGCCCTCGTGGCCGGGCTCATCTGGTTCTTCACGCAGACTGAGACGGGGAAGCGGGCGTGGGCGGCGATCACCGAGGCGTTCCGCGGATTCCTCGATTGGATCGCCCCGTACTGGGATGCGACCCTGGCGGCGCTGAGTGCCGCGTGGGACGCCGTGTGGGGCGCTGTGAGCGGCTTTTTCACCTCCTACGTGGTCCCGGCCATCTCGGGCGGCGTTAGCGCCCTGGGAGGCCTGTGGGACGGTCTCGTCGCCATCGTGTCCGCCGTGTGGACCGGGATCCAGACCGTGGTGATGGCCGTCGTCGGTTGGTTCCAGGCCTACGTGGTCCCTGCCGTCTCCGGGGCGGTGAGTATCCTGAGCGGCATCTGGGACGGGCTCGTCACCGTCGTATCCACGGTGTGGACCGGTATCCAGACGGCTGTGATGACCGTAGTCGGCTGGTTCCAGGCGTATGTGGTCCCGGTTTTCGAGGCCGTGTGGACCGGAATCAAGATCGGCCTCTTCGCATTGAGCATCCCATTTATTGTCGTGTGGACGCTCATTAAGACTGCCGTCCAGCTAGTCGTCGACTGGTTCAGCACCTATATTGTGCCGACCCTGTCGGCCGTGTGGTCCATGATCGTGGCCGGGGCGCAAATGCTCTGGTCCGGCGTGAAAGCCGTCTGGGACGGCCTCATGCTCGCCGTCCAGATCGTCATCGCGTGGTTCCAAGCGTATGTCGCCCCAGTACTCTCCGCCGTGTGGACCGGTATCGTGACCGGAGCCCAAATGCTGTGGACCGGGATCCAGGCCGTCTGGAACGGGATTATGACCGCGGTTCAGATCGTGGTCGCATGGTTCCAGACATACGTGCAGTCCGCCCTCTCCGCGGTGTGGACCGGAATCAAATTCGGTGCCGACCTGCTGTGGACTGGGATCCAGACTGTCTGGGCAGGAATCCAGGTTGCGGTCCAGATCGTGGTCGCATGGTTCCAGGCGTATGTGGTCCCGGTGCTCTCCGCCGTGTGGACGGGGATCCAGACCGGAGCCCAATTCCTCTGGAGCACCCTCCAGGCCGTCTGGACCGGAATTCAGGTCGCCGTGCTGACCGTTGTCGCCTGGTTCCAGACGTATGTGCAGCCGGTGCTCACAACGGTATGGACCGCCATCCAGAATGGTGCGCAGACCCTCTGGACCGGTATCCAGACCGTGTGGAATGGCATCCAGACCGCTGTGCTGACGGTGGTCGCCTGGTTCCAGACGTATGTGCAGCCGGTCATCTCGGCGGTGTGGAGCGGGATCAAGTCCGGCGCTGATACGCTGTGGACAGGATTGCAGACCGTATGGAATGGTATCAAGACCACCATTGACACGGTCACCAATTGGTTCCGGGACACTATTAAGCCGATCTTCGATACTGTCACCGACAATATCAAGACCGCGTTCACCAATATGAAGACCGGCATTCAGACCGTGTGGGACGGCGTCAAGTCGGTCGCCGCAAAGCCGATCAACTTCATCATCAACACGGTTTACCGAGACGGCATTAAGAAGACGGCGGACGCCATCGCGGAGAAGCTCGGCCTGTCCCTGCGGCTCCCGGACGTATCCGGTATCCCGGGGTACGCGTCCGGTGGTGTCCTCCCCGGCTATTCCCCGGGACGGGATATCTACCACTTCTTCAGCCCCGACGGGGGCGGTGCGCTCGCCCTGTCCGGCGGCGAGGCGATCATGCGCCCCGAGTGGGTCCGCGCCGTCGGCGGCCGCCGCGCCATCAACGCGATGAACGCCGCCGCCCGCGGGTCGAGCGGCGGCCACATTCCCGGCGGCGACCGGGGAGCCCGGTTCGCCGCATTCGCCGACGGCGGCATCTGGGACAGCATCAAGAGCACCGTGAGCTCGGGAATCCACGCCGTCGGCGAATGGATTTCGACAGCAACGGAGGCGGCCTCCTCGATCATCTCCGACCCACTCGGAGCGGTCGAGAATCTGATCCGCATCCCGGTCAACGCGCTCATGAATTCGCTGCCAGGCAGCGGATTCTTCAAGGACATGGCGGCCGCCCTGCCCGATAAGTGGATCGACGGATTCGGGGAATGGCTCAAGGGGAACACTTCGGCCATGCCGGTCACGGGGTCCGCGACCGATATCGTGAATGCCGCCAGGCTCGCTATCGGCGCCACCTACGTGTGGGGCGGCTCGACAATTCCTCCGGGCGTGGACTGCTCCGGGCTCGTGTACTGGGCGGCCCACCAAATGGGATCACAGATTCCTCGCCTGACGGCTGCCGGATATCAGGCCGGTTCCACCCCAGGAGGCTCCTACAACACGCCCGGGACACTGCTTTTTTGGGGGTACCCGGCCCACCATATTGCCATCGCCTCCGGTAATGGGATGATGGTTGAGGCCCCGACATTTGGTATCCCGGTCCGGGAAACGCCGATTTACGGTGGGCCTTCAACTGGGCTCTACAAATTCGATTCCGGCGGCATTCTCCAACCAGGATTGACCTCTGTCCTCAATGCGAGCGGCAAGCCTGAGGCGGTATTCACGAACGACCAGTGGGATAAACTCGACCGGCTCATCAGTGGCCTGGAGAATGGGCGACTGTGGCCGAAAGAATTGGTTGTCCGTGACGTCGACAGGTCCCTGGTGGGGCGGATGCGCGTGGAGGCCGATTCGGCCATCGACAGGGCCGCCCGCGATCTGGCCGGCCGGCGGAGAGGCGGTGTGCGATGAGCGGCGTGGTCCTGGAGGACATCACGGCCCAGGTCGGGCACCCGGCCGTGGGCATCACGGCGACCGGGTCCGGGATCGTGCGGGTCACCCGCACGGTGCGCGGCGAGTCCACGCCGGTGCGGTCCGTGCCGCCGCGAGCGGTGCTGGACGGTGAGGATTTCTGGGAGGACCACGAAGCTCCCCTGGGAGTGCCACTGACCTACACGCTCATCGACGTGGTGACGGGCACGGCCATGGCCCGGGCGGCGATCACTCTGACCAGTGATCTGGCGTGGCTCAGCGACCCTCTGGACTGGCAGTCGGGGATCAGCCTGGACATGAGGGACGCGGGCGACGAGATGAGGCCGCTGCTGACGGCCGGGTCCCTGGACGACGCGAAGTGGGAGACGGCCGGGACGACGGCGCGGGTCATGGGTGCGCGGCTGCCTGTGCACCTGGGGTCGGCCAGGCTGGCCGTCTCGTCTCTGTCCGTCGTGATCACCACCTGGGACGGCGTCCAGGCGGACACGCTGGCGTCCCTGCTGGAGCAGGCTCCGGTCGTGCTGCTGCGGATCCCCCACGACCCTGTGGGGGCTCTGCGCGGGGGAGGCTACGTGGCCGCCGACGTCGAGGCGCGGCGGCTCACGGACGAGATCGTGGCGTGGACGCTGTCGGGCGACGAGATGCGGGCTCCGGGCAGGCACGTCGCGATCAGCCGCTACACCTACGACGACGTGCGCGCTGTCGTGGGGGCGCGCACCTACGACGAGGTGCGCGCCGTCCAGGGCGGCCGCACCTACTCCGCCGTCAAGCGGGCGCCCCTCGACGGCCTCCAATAACGGTATTCAGCGATGAGGGGACCCAAAGATTGCTTCCGATGACCGATGACGCCATCGCGTCACTGACCAGCTCCCGCTCCCACGAGCGGGCGAAAGTCGACGCCTATCTCGGTGACACGCTGGTCGCTGCGGATCTCGACGTGGAGTCTGTGAGTCTGGACTGGGACGCCACGAGGCAGGTGCAGTGCCAGGGGAGCGTGCTGGTCGCCGACCCCGAGGGGGCACTGGCGCCGTGGGTCCTGGGAGACACTCTCGCCCCGGGCGCCCGCCTCCAGATCACCTGGATATGCGAGGACGGCAGCACGCTCCCGCGAGCGCTGATGGTGGTCACCAAGGCCTCTCCGGGCTACACGGGGTGGGCGCCGTACGAGCTCCAGGACGGGGTGTGGTGGTGGATGCCCCAGGGCGGGACGATCACGCTGGAGGTGGAGGACCTCACGAGCGTGGCGATCGCGGACAAATTGCAGGCGCCCGGGGCGCCGTCGACGTCGACGTGCGTCTCGGAGGTGCGGCGGCTGCTGGGCGGGATCATCCCCGTGGTCGATGAGACCGGCTCCAAGACTACGGTCGCGGCCGGCACCGTCTACGAGCGCGAGCGCATGGACGCGGTCGATGATCTGGTGGCCCACGCTGGGCTGCAGCGGCGCCTGGACGGGGCCGGGGTCATGCACCTGATCAATCATGCGGTCCGTCCCTCGGTGTGGAGAGTGGACGCCGGACACAATGGCGCGCTCGTGAAGGTGACTCGATCAATGTCACTGGATCGGGTATTCAATTCCGTTGTCGCGTCCTCTTCTGCGACCAGTGAGGGAGATGAATTCGTAGGCCGTGCTTACCGAAATGGTGGGCCTGCGAGATGGAATGGCCCGCTGGGGAATAGGACCCAATTCTATTCTTCTCCGCTGCTCAAGAATAAGGCGCAGGCGGAGGCGGCAGCCCGGACCAGGCTCGATAATCTTATCCGGGAGTCCGATGCGACGAGCCTGGATATCGAGACACTGCCGCATCCGGGCCTGGAATTGTGGGACCGGATCACGGTGCCGGTCCCGGACCCGGATGGGAATCTGCGCGGCGTGGACGCGGTCGTGCAGAAAATCGGCGTAGCAATCGATCGGCTGGGGGTGGCGCCGACGACTCTGACCTGCGTCGCGTCGTCGTCGGACCTGGTGGCAGTCATGAGGGGGAGACGATGAGCGTCCTGGGTGAGGTGATGGCGGCGACGACGATGGTCGGCGGAGTGCGGCTGGTGGTGGGCACCACCGTGCGCGACGATGCCGGCCGTCTGGTGGTGAGCGTGCAGGGCGTGACGGTGGAGGCGGCCTGGCTGGGGACGATGCACGCCATGGCGGGCATGACCGTGCTGGTGGCCCTGGTCGGGGCCGGTGAGGGCCAGTCGTCGGCGATCGTGCTGGGGCCGCTGGTGGACCGGCCCCGGACGACCATGTGCGTCGTGCGGTCGGTGGCCGGGGACACGGCGGTGGCGGTGATCGACGGCGAGGCGCGCACGTGCGCGTGGGTCGGGACCGCTCCCCGGACCGGTCAGCCCGCGAGGCTGATGTGGCAGGGCGTCGAGCCCGTGATCCTGGGCACCGGGAAAAGTCTGGCGGTGGATGTGCCCGGTGGGACGGTCGAGCCCTCGCAGTCGGTGATGGAGGCTCCGGCGGGTCGGGCGACGCTGCGGGCCACGGGCTCCGGGTCGTGGACGCCCGACGGGATCCGGTGGACGGGGTCTGTCGTCCAGGGCACCGGTGACGGGCAGACCGACATCGTCGGCGGCTGGGGATACGGGGCGGCGCTGACGGCGATGGCCGGGCTGCGGGTCACGGCCGCGCACCTGCACCTGGATGGGCGGACCGGGTCCGGCGCCCACGACCAGCCGCTGACCCTGCGTGTGGCGGCGCACGCGCAGACGCACCTGCTGACCCGCCCGCAGGCCGTGGGCAGCAGCTGGGAGGTGCAGGTCCCAGCCCGTGGGAGCGACTGGCCCGTGGATGTGGAGGTGCCCGTGGCGACGGCCCAGTGGCTGGTGGACCACGCGGGCGGCCTCATGCTCCATGGGCCCGTCTACGGGGGCGTGACCGGCGTGGGTGACGCCCCCATGTCCGGATGCCTGACGATCGATTGGACCCGCTGACGCGGGCCCCGGAGAGGAGCCTTTTCCATGCCGCAGACGCTGCCGAATCTCACGAGGGTGCCGTCGGGGTCGGACCCGTCGGCGCCCCAGCCGGACATGGTCGCGCTGGGCGCGTCCGTCCGCACGATTCTCACGGCCACGAATCAGGTCGAGGCGAATAAGCTCATCGCTGAGGCCATTCGTGTCATGGGCTGGACGGCGACGCCCGCCAATCCTATTTATGTGGACAGGAAGGACCTGGGCGGCCTGTGCGCCTGGGACGGGAATTCCTGGCGTCCGCTGGCGGCTATGATCACTGGCAAAGTGGATCCGAAATCCGGGTGGACCGGCAAGACTTCGCTGCTGCTCTACAAGGTCGGCCAGGTGGTGACGATGGCCGGTACGATCGCCCGCTCCAATTTCGAGACGATCACTCCGGTGCAGTACGAGGTCGGGGCGATTCCCGCAGGATTCCGGCCATCCCCGGCCATGATCACGCTGGGCACGACATTCTACCTGTCGGCGGTCTCCTATGTGCACGGGTCCAATCCCGTGGCGGACGCGATTGTGCAGGTGTACCCGGCGGGCGGCGTGTGGGTGAGGCCCGCACGGAATACGTCGTCGGTCTCGGTGAATGCCTCCTGGATTGCCGCCTGATACCATTCTTTCCCCTCCGGCCCCGCCTAATCCTGGCGGGGTTTTCCTTACAAGAAGAAAGGAGCGCTTATGACCAGCATTCTTGGTCAGCGCGCCGCCGCCAATATGGCGATGCTCTGCGACGACATGGACGTCGGATACTCCCAGCCCGGTCGCTGGGATATCCGCGACGGCGGCACCACCGACTGCTCGGCGGCCACGGCCTGGGCCTACAATAAGGCGGGGATTTCTCCGCCCTTCCCCACTGACTACCGCACCTGGACCGGGACGTGGCGGTCCCTGGCCGCCGCCAGAGGATTCTCCGTCGAGGAGTGGTACGCCGGTATCGACATGGGTATCGGCGATCTGCTCCTGTCCGAGGAGGCGTCCGGCGGCACCGGCCATATCGCCATGTACACGGGCGGAAATGCCGTCCGCGAGGCGTGGATCGCCGAGACCGGCGACATCGACGGCGCTCCCGGTGACCAGACCGGCGGGGAGACCCGCACGGTCTCCTACTGGGGGCACCCGCTGACCGCGTCTGGCGCGTGGACTCACGTGCTCCACGCGCCCAGCACCACCACCAACACTACTACTACTGCTACTGCTCAGGAGAGCGACATGTTCGAGACCTCTGACCGCGCCAAGCTCGACGGCGTGGCCTACCTCCTCAACAACAACCTCGGCGCCGCCATCGGCAGGCTCGACCAGGAGCGGTACGTGGCCCGGGGCGAGCGCGCCCAGATCACCGCGTCCCTGGCGGCGCTGACGGCGGCCGTCAAGGCCCTCGCCACCGCCAAGGGTGGCGACCCCGAGGCGATCCTCGCCACCATCAAGACCTCTGTGGACGCGGGCGTCGCCCGCGCTCTGGAGGGCCTCGAGGTCACGCTCGCCGCGAAGAAGGAGGCCGGCAAGTGAGCGCCGTCACGCTGGCTACTGCTCCGGCGGTCCTGGCGCTGGTGACCCTCGCCAAGGATCTCGGCCTGCCCACGCGGCTGGCCGCGCTGGCGGCCGTGGTCCTGGGCGTGATCCTGGCCGTGGCCGACCACGTCCTGGCCGGCTCGGGCATCTACGCCGCGGGCGCCAGCGGGCTCCTGCTCGGCCTGGGCGCCTCCGGCCTGTACGACGCCGCCCGCCTGGCCGGAGGCCACGAGCCCGCCCCGGTCGCCGCCGCCGTCGGCCGTCACGAGGCGACCGGCGCATGACCCCGGCGCCCGCGAGCGCGCCGATCGTCGAGATCCTCACCTCCCGGGAGGTCGCCGGGGCGGTGGGCGTCCTGGTCCTGGCGCTGCTGGGGCTGGCAGTCGCTGCGGCCAGGTGGGCGCGCGCGTGGGTGGAGGGTCGCCTGAGTGTCCTGCACACTCAGATCAAAGCGGCTGGTGCGGCCGCCGAGCAGGCTGGTGCGGCGGCCGAGGTCGCCGCCGAGCAGGCTGGCGAGACCCGCAGGAGCGTGGGCAGCTGCCCGTGGCACCCGCAGCTGCGCGACGACGTCGACGGGCTGCGCGCTGATCTGGCCACGGTGCTCTCGCGCATGGACGCCGCCGAGATGGCGCGTCAGGCCGAGGCCGAGGCGCGTGAGCGCCGGGATCGTCGGGCTGAGGACCAGCTCGACGGGCTGCGCGACGACCTGCGCGCGTCGGCGGCGTCGACCGAGCAGCGCATCGGCTCGATTGACAGGAGGCTGAGCGCCCTGGAGCATCCGCCGCACGGGTGACACCGCGAACGGAGGGTCCCCTCCACCCAGTGGGTGGAGGGGACCCTCTCTTTTTGTGCCGTCACGAGGCCCGGGCGCCCGCGATCGTGATCGGGGTGTCAGCCCACGCGGCGGGCACGCGGTCGGCGAGGGCCTGCGCCAGCAGCCAGTAGGCGACGGCCGCCTGCTCGGCGACCACAGAGTTCCCGATGGCTCTCATCGCCGCCACCCTGCTCGGGTGGTGCTGGGTGATCAGCAGCGGATTGATGCCCATCATCCACGCGGCGAATTCGACGGTCAGGCGGCACCCGATTTCGGGCATGGTGTGCCCGGTGATCTCCTCCCACCTGCTCAGCTGGGGCTCGCACGCCCCGTGGCGGCCCAGTGCGATGGCGGTCTGGAGATTCAGGCCGCCCGCGCGCCCCTGGTGGCCGGGGCCCGTGTGCATGGATGCGGTCGGCGTCGGCAGGAGCGGGCTCAGTGGCGCCAGCAGCCGGTCCAGGTGGGGGAGGCTCCCGGCGCCATTCCACAGGCGCGGGGCCGCATCCGTCATGTGGGCGCGGACTGCCAGGAGGAAGAGCCTCCTGCGCCGGTGCGGGGCGCCCACCCAGGATGCGGGGATGACCGTGTGGGCGACCGCCCATCCGCGGGCGGTGAGGGCGTCGACCAGCCAGCCGAGCGCGGTGCCCCGGCCGCCGGGGCCCGGGGCGGTGGAGGCGCCAGGGACATTCTCCCAGCACACCGCCATGGGGCTGAGCCGGTCGGCGAGGTCGGGGATGATGGTGAGCAGGCCGGATCGCTCGCCGTCGGCCCCGGCTCTCCGGCCTGCGGTCGACAGGTCCTGGCACGGGGTCCCGCCGACGAGCACGTCGACGCCGTCGGCGTTTCGCGCCTGCCGGGCGTCGTGGTAGAGGTGCGATGGCGGCCCCGGATCCAGCCGTGGCGGCTCGTCGTCTGCCACGAGGAGCGGGGTCGGTGGGACCTGCGTGGCCAGGACTTTCCGGCACAGCGGGTCGGGCTCGGCGCACCAGATGATGGCCGGGTCGCTGAGGAGGGAGGCGACGGCGGCGTCGAGGCGGCCGAGCCCGGTGCAGATGGATCCGATGCGCATGGTCACATGACCTGTGTGGTGGGAGCCCCGGTCAGGGCGGCGGCCAGGCGCTTCTGCTCGGCGCGGGGCAGGTAGGCGGGGATCTCCCAGCCCACGTCCTCCGTCCCGGCGAGCTCGGCGGCGCGCTCCAGGGTGGTGGTGGCGATGGCGCGCACCGTGGCCGTGGGCGGGTGCTCGACCAGGTGGACGCGCAGCCGCGGGAACGCGGCCGCGGTCTGCGCCCAGGCCGCCGCCGCGTCGAATTCGGCGGGGGCGAGGATAGCGTCGTCGCCGTGACCGCCGATTTCGATCGGGTCGGGCATGTCACCACAGTCGGGGTCCCCGGGCCCGCTGGCGGGGATCCGCTCCGCCCACTGGCGGGCGGCTTCCACGCGCCTCACCATCGTGGCCGCCTCCCACCATCCGGTGATGTGATCGCCTGGCTGGGAGACATAGTGTCTCCCGGCCTTGAAGGCGGCGGCGAGCAGGGCCGCCGGGATGGTGCCTTCGGCGACCTGGCGGGCCGCCCACGTCCACCAGGGCGATTTGGTGGCGATGAGCCCCATCAGGGCGGTGAGCCGGATCCGGCTCCACGCCCACACGGGCGGGGCGTCGTGGCGGGCGGTCAGCACCCGCTCCAGCATGAATGGGCCGAATTGGAGCCGGGCGGTCACCCGGGTCCGGTCTCTGGAGTAGTCCTCCTCCCAGGAGGAGTCGGCCCAGGTGGGCCGCTCGGCGTCGGTGGGGGCGCCGTGGCGGAGGGCGGCGCGGAGCATCTGCTCGGCGTCGGTCACCTCCCGCCGCTCGGCCATGTGGGCGTGGGCCCGCTCGCAGAGGCGGGCGAGCCGGAAAGCGGCCGTCTCCTCGGGGAGACGGCTGTCCCAGTCCACATACTCGTCCCACGGGGCGGCCCCGTGGGTGCGGACCTCGACCCTCCAGCCTCCAGGGACCAGGCGGGCCTCTCCGTCGAAGTCGAGGCCCTCCACGCGGCGGCCAGCCGCGTGGCAGCGCACGTGGTCGGCGCGCAGGAATCTGGCGGCGGTCGCCGCCACCAGAGCCTCAGCGGTCTCAGTCATCTCGGTCATCGTGTCTCCTCAGTGGTGGTGATCCATGGGGCGGGCTGGGGCGCCCGTTCCGTGGCGCGGGGCGGACTCGAACCGCCCGCCGGGGGCATGAACCCCGGCCATCACCTGATACGCGCCTGACCCGGCGGTAGGAGGGCCGGCCGCTTACCCGTGCGGCTGGAGCTGCAACTTCTGACCCTATTCCCGGCGGGTCCCCGCACACCCGTTGGGTGTGCTGTCCGGCGCTTGCAGCCGCGCACGCTTCGCGGCCAGCGACCGGCATCCCCGCTTACGCGGGGTCAAATTTCTGCCCGGCTCACATGATCTGGAGCCGGATGCAGACCACGGTCAGCATAGCAGCCGTGGCGATCTCGATCACGGTGGTGGCGATTCGGATCCACCGCATGGTCGTGTCGGACATTATTCCCCCTCCTCTCATCATCGCCCCGCCCTGGTGGCGGGGGTTCGCGCCCCGGCCCGGGCTCGCACCGGGCCAGCGTCTCGTGCGCCGGGGCCGCCCCATCACGGGGCGTAGTCACCGCCAGGAGATTTTCACCTCCTGGTGGCGGGGCGGCTCCCCGGCGACCTCGCCGGGCCAGAAGATCAGGTAGGTGTGCCCGCGGCCGCGGGTCTTCTCCCACAGGGCGCCGGAGCGCACCGAGGTGCGCTCCTTGCCGTGGGCTTCGGTGGTGAGCGTGAGCCGCACTCGCGGCGGCGCGGGCGTGTACTCCCACGGGCGCCTGGGGCAGCGCTCGCGGGTCATGACCAGGGTGCCGCCCTCCCCGGTCATGGTCACCTCCTGGGCGTCTGCCAGGGTCTCGGCGTCGACGTCCACGTCGACGCCGATGATTCTGAGGGCGTGGAGGGTGTGCTCGGTGCACTCCCTCCAGATGGCGGCCTCGAGGGCGGCCGCCAGGGCGTCGGCGGCCCCGCGCAGGTCGTCGGCCTCGTCCAGCGGGCGGATCTGTGCACCGCCGTGCCAGATCACCCCGTCCGACCGGATCTCGTGCGGGGCGACTGGGCCAGCCGCCCTCCTTCGGCCAGTACGACTCGTCGCCCTCCGCGTAGGCCGTCCAGGCCCTCCAGGTCAAGCGCCCCCCGGGATGGGGGCGCAGCCATCCCACGACGGGGCCCCAGCCCTTGTCGTGGAGGTCGACGCGGACCTCCCAGAAGGGAGCGTCCCCCACGAAGGGGCGCTCCCAGTCCTGGGGCGTCTCCGCACCGAAGGTGGTGGTGGCGCGCCCGCGCAGGGCGCGGGGCAGGGCGCCCCGGATGGCCTCGATGGCGGCCTCCACGCCGCCGTCGGGCATGGTGGTCTCCCAGCGGGTCTGGCTGTGGGCGGCGGTTTTTGTGCCGGTGATGATCATTTCTGTTGCCTCTCGGTGTATCGGTGGTGATGTGGTGGTGGTGATGATGGTGGGTGGGCCGCCCGGAGAACCTTCCCTCCGGGCGGCCCGGCTGGTCAGCGGGCGTGGCGCTCCACCGCCGCCCAGAAGGCCCCATCGTCGGCGATGAGGCCGTACCGGTTAGGGCGGCCGGGGCCGACCTCGATGACCTCGATGACCTCGTCGCCGAGGGCTTCGAGGTCGTAGGCGTCGGCGACCGGGCGGTCGCCGAGGGTGGTGTCCGCCTCCGCCAGGATGGAGGCGAGCGCCCTCTCGGCGTCGGTCATGGTCTCGTAGTAGGTGGTCATTGATCTGCCTTTCTCGGTGGGGCGGGGCCTGTTCCCCGTCCGTGCTTCTATGATACACAACGTGCAGTGCTAGTGTAACCCCCACTGGCGTGGGTTGGGTCACACTATCGGATGGGTGTGACGCCCAGGCCGATCGCCTCCGCCATCGTCCGCTCCCGGCTCCCCGTGATCCGATCCAGCTCGCGCGGGGACCCGACGATCAGTGCCGGGACCCTGTCCATGGCGCGGCCGGCCACCGCCCTCCACCACCGCGGGCCGAGGTCGCGGCCCCGCCCCGGCGGCATCTCCTCGGCGTGCTCCCACACGACCACCATGGGGGCGGTCCGGGCGCGGGCGGCGTCCACGACGGCGTCCACGCACCTGTGCGAGTAATTGTCCAGCTCCCAGAGCAGGGCCGCCGCGGCCGGCGGGATCCTGGTCACCCCGGACTCCCAGCGGGACACCGTGATCCTGCTGACGCCGCACCTGGCGGCGATGTACGAGGAGGGGAGGTGCATGCGCTCCCGCACCACCTTGAATTGGGCTCCGCGCGCCCGCACGGGGCTGTCGTCGAGGCCATATCCCTTATTGCCGTCCACCATGAATTCCTTTCTTGTTGTTCCTTTTCGCCCCGTTGTGGAGCATTGAACGGTTGCGGATGTTCTTCTACTGCCGCAACCGGTGCGGCCCCGAACCCCCGGCCCGGGGGTTCGGGTCCTGTCGTCGCTCCTACCGGGGGTCGCCGCCGATGCTGAATTCGGCGGGGTCGTACCCCGCCTGCTCCAGCAGGAAGCCGATGAGGGCGGCGATGCGCGCCCGGTCGGCGCGCCGCACCCGGGTGACGTGCCGCAGGGACACGTCACCGTAGGATGCGGTCGGGTCGTCGGGGTCGGCGGCGGCCTGGTAGCCGCCGTCCCCGGCGGTGGCCCAGCGGACCGAGAGGTCCGCCTTTCGGGCCACCTTGTCCACCCACAGGTAGGTGCACGTCCAGGGCCCGGATTCGTAGTCCTCCGGATTCCCCGCGGGGTCCGGGGGAGTCAGTTCATCCTCGCCTGTGGCGATCCACAGGTCGCGGATGGTGGCGGTGCGTGCCGCGTCCCGGAGGATGCGGCGGGCGACGGCCTGGGGTTTGGCGGTCATCGGGGTTCCTTTCTCGCGTGTTTCCAGGGGTCAGGGCAGGTCGGCGTGGGCGGCGGCGTCATCGCCGAGGGTGACGGCGATCCAGGCCCGGATGGCGTGGGTCGCCGCCCAGGCGGGCATGGTGCCCGTGGCCGCGGGGTCGATGACCGCCTCGGCCCTGTCGGGGCCGGTGACTGCGAGGGCCCACTGGCCGCCGCAGTCGATGATCCCGAGGGTGGCTTCACCTCCCTCCCAGTCGGGGCGGGCGCCCGCCTCCTCGAGGGCGGCCTCGAGGGCGGCGGCGACGGCGTCGCGGCGCAGCCGCTCCCGCCCGGCGTCGTCGATGGCGGGGTAGGCGATGGCCGCGGGCAGAGCCCCGGACCTCACCATCGCCTCGAGGATCGGGGCGTCGGCGCGGCGGAGGCGCCCCACCGCCTCCCACGCCCACCCTGTGGGGGCGTCGTCGCTCACCCCCACGTACTGCCGCCGCAGGACGCTCCCGTAGGGGAGCGTCAGGTCACTCCAGGTGGGGGACTCGTCACCCCATCCGTAGGCCCCGTACGGGGCCGGGTCCTCCTCGGCCCGCAGGGCCGCCTCGGCCGCCTCCATGGCGTCGGCGCGCAGGTCGTCCTCGGCGCGGCGGCGGGCGCGGACCGCGTGGGTCTCAGCCGCCCACGCCCGGTACAGGCGGATGGTGCGGGCCTCGTCGGGGAGGTCGGGCCCGTAGTCGTACATCTCCTCCCCGTCGGGGAGGATCCGGGAGATGATGATGTCGCCGTCGTCCCCGACGGGGAGGACGGTGAATTCGGCGCCACCCATGGTGACGCCGACCATTCCGTCCTCCGTCCAGACGTCGGCGTGGATGGGCTCGTCCTCGGCGAGCCCGTGGAGGAGGGCGGCGGTCTCGGCCAGGGCGGTCGCCGCCCTGCTGTACGGCTCGTCCTCCGGCTTGTCGGCCTCCGGCTCGGGCTCGGGCTCCACCCTGGCCCACTCGATCTCGGTGGCGGCCGCCAGGGCCTCGACCGGGAGGGTGACCTCGAGGGTCACCCTCCGCATGTCGTCGATGACGGCGGGGCGGCGCTTGGAGCCGCCACTGGAGGCGAACTCGCCGTCGTCGATGACGGCGGCGGGGTCGAGGATCACCTCCCTGTCCCGGTTGTAGCGCTGGGCGATGACGCGGCCCGCGAGCCGCACCTCGCCGTCCTGCGCGTTGTACGCGTCGAGGGTGACGCGGATGGTGGCGGTCTCCCCGCTGGGGGAGGCCACCCATCCGTAGATCCTGTGGAGGAGGGCGTGGACGCCCGCCTCCTCGGTGGCGCGGAAGGCCCAGCATCGGTCGATGCTGGACCAGGTGCCGCCGAGGCGGCGGGCCTGGGCAGGGAAGTCCGGGTGGTACGGGGCCCGGACGATGATGTTGTTACTGTCGGTGGTGGTGACGGTGATCTCCATGCCTCTATGATACACAGTGCACAGCGCCGGCGTAACCCCCGACCGCGTGGCGTGGGACACTAGTGGGACTGGTCGTCGGCGACGACGACCTCCGCATCCCCCACATCCACCGCCCCGGCACCCTCCGGCTCCGGCTCGGGCTCGGTGCGACGCCGGCGGCGCCCCACCCTCACCCGGGGCTCCTCCCCGACGCCGCCGTCGAGCTCGATCTCCTCCGCCGCATAGGACACGCCCATCAGCGCGTCCGCCCCCACCATCCGGCACACCTCGGCCGTGGCCTTGGCCCGCAGCATCGCCTGCGGCTCCGACGCATACTTCTTATTGCGCAGATACCCGGCCAATTTGGCGCGCTCGATCGTCCACGTGGACGACTGCACATGCTCCGAGCCGCGCCTCCTCCCGCACACCGTGACCGCCTCATCGGAGGCCTCCTCCACCCACACGTCGTGCCCCGCCCGCAGGACGACGGCGAGCATCGCCCTCGCATAGAGGGCCGGCCGCCCTCCGATCACGTAGACGGCCTCCATCGCCGCGATCGGATCCAGCCCCAGCGCAGCCCCTTTCATGATGGTCACGGCCGCGTCCACAGGATTGCCGCGCAGGTGCTCGGGCGCGAAAGCCGACTTGCACAGGGCGTCGGCGAGCCTCTTCGCGTCCCCCATGGCGGTGGCCCACGAGTGCAGGTGGCCCTGCACCACGAAGGCGTCGCCCCCGGCGGCGCTCGCGGCGGTGGTCATTTCGGTGCTCATCTCTTCCTGTCTCCCCATGAGTCGATCGTGTCAGTGATGTCGGCGACGGCTTTCACCGCCAGGAATGCCTCCCAGGCCGCCTGGAGGTCCGGGAATTCCACGAGCCTGGCCCCCTCCGGGCGCACGTGGACCGCCCCGATCCGGTCGACGCGGGGCATGGGCACCTCCGCCCCGGAGGCGTCCAGGTAGAAATCGGCGCGGGCGTACGCGGCGCACTGCAGCGCGTACGACCCGTGAATCGAATTCGAAGTCTTCAGGTCCAGGACCCACGTCTGGCCGCCCATGCGGGCGATGAGATCCGCGGTCCCCGCATACCAGTGCCGCCTGCTGGCGACCCTCACCTCGGTGAGGAGCGGCTCGACGTCGTGGGCGTCCAGGAAATCGGCGTACCCGGCGACGTGCGGGGCGAGCCGGACCGGGACGTCGGCGGCGTCGTCGACGACCACCCGCTCGGCGAGGGCGTGCACCTCGGTGCCGCGGGCGGCCGCCTCGTCCCGCGCCCTCCACGGCGCTCTTTTGAGCCGCCTGATGACGGAGTCGCGCCCCCGGGCGGAGACCTGCCCGGCGAGGCCGTCGGCGTCGTCGACGGCGGCCTCGGCCACCACGCGGGCCGCCCAGTAGGCGATCCCCGGCTTGGGCAGCCCCCGGTCGATGATGGTGGTCACGCCGGTGACCGGCCGCCCGTCGAGCCGGTATCTGTGGCGCGCCGCCTCGAAAACGAGGGGCGGAGGCGGACCCGGGGTCGGAGTATCAGTACGACTGCGCATACCCCCAATACTATCCCATGAGACCCACACGAACGCCTCCCGCGCTCGCGGCCGGACACGCGGATCGCAGTAGACAATCACGCCGAGACCGGTGTAGGATAAACGCGATCCGGTTTCCCGGATGACCACGACATAGAAAGGGACAGATCATGGCAGGTATGGAACTGCAGAAGTGGCGGGACGGAATGTCCCGGAAGGATCTCATCACGCTCTTCGAGGCGGCGAAAATGCTGGGCGTCCATGTCCGCACCATCCGCCGCACCATCAAGAACGGGAAGATGACCGCCTACCAGCCGGTCATCGGCTCCGGGGCGCTCGTGGCCCGCGAGGACGTCGAGCGGCTCATGCTCCCCGGAGAGTGATCCGTGCCCGCCCCGTACTACCAGGACGACCTGGTGACCCTCCACCTGGGGGACTGCCGCGAGATCCGCGAGTGGCTCACCGCGGACGTCATGGTCACCGACCCGCCCTACGGCGTGGACTGGACGGGCATTCCCACCTCCTACTCGCGGGGAGTCCCCGTCACCCGGGGACAGGCGCCTATCGCCGGCGACCACAGCACCGAGTGCCGCGACACCGCCCTCGAAATGTGGGGCGCCCGCCCCGCAATCTGCTTCGGCTCCTGGAAAGCGCCGCGTCCGCGGGGCGTGAGGCACCGTCTCATCTGGGACAAGCAGGGCATGGCCCCGGGCCCGGTCTGCTCGCCTTTCATGACGATGGATGAGGAGATCTACGTGATCGGCGACGGATTCCCGGCGACGTCCCCGCCGCAGCGGTCGGTCATCACGACTCGTGAGCCCAGGAGCCTGGAGGTGCGCCGCCTCGGTCACCCGACCCCGAAACCGGTAGGGCTCATGGAGCTGCTCATCGGCCGGTGCCCGCCCGGCGTCATCGCGGATCCTTTCGCGGGGTCCGGATCCACACTCCTGGCCGCCAGGAATCTGGGGCGGCGGGCGGTCGGCGTCGAGCTGGAGGAGCGCTACTGCGAGATCGCGGCGGCCCGTCTCAGCGAGCAGGTCCTCGACCTGTGGGGCGACGGCACCGCATCATGACCGGCACAGAGAATGCCCCCGCCCGTGACCAACCGGGCGGGGGCGCCGAGAAAGGAATCTCAATGAGAAAGAGTACTCCCCACGGCTCCGGGGACGCAACCGGGCGGACGATGAGGGTCCTCGCCGCGGCCCTGATAACCCTGGGCCTGCTCGGAGCCGTCGCGGGGGCGGCCCGGGGCGTCGCGAATCTGGCGGCCCTGCTCGCCATCGGCGCCGGAGCCGCATTCTATTTCATCACAATCGATTCTGAAAGGACCAGATGATGACAATACTTTCCGACGCCCTGTTCCTGGCGTCCGCGCTCGTCGACGAGTGCGAGAGGAACGGGATCCCGGTGGACCGGGCGCACGTCAACGTCTACAACTCGATCTACGGCGGCAAGCGCGCCACAATATCTCTGGATTCCACCTATGGGCAGGCCATCGCCGAAAGACTGCACCTTCTCATGAGCGAGGAATTCTACTGCGAGGGACACAGGATGAGATCTGCGCGCAGTCGCAGCGGGCGCTGGGTGGTCGAGACGACCTGGCCCATGGGAGGTGCGACCAGATGAGGGCCGTGGTGGCAGCAACCCTTTTCGGCCTGGCGTGTCCGGTGCTGCTGGCCGCGGCCATCGTCCCGGCGGCGCAGGAATCACGGGCCCGCCGCAGGGCCATCGAGGAGGGCCCGCACACCGAGACGCCCGTGTGGTCCGCAGAATTCAGGGTGGCGGCCCGGGACATGATCACCGAGGCGGATCTGCCCGACTCGGACCGGGCCGACTCCCTCACCGAGATGGCGGCGCAGGTCGCCCGCATGACCGGAGCCCCGAGCCTGGACGGGGCCCGCATGCTCATCGAGGTCGACGTCCCCGACCAGTACCCCGGCGCCCCCGACGACGTCCAGCCCACGGTCGCCGCCCTCCTCCACGGGATCATGACCGAGTCCCTCAGCGCCGACGCCACCATGCGGGGCGCCATGACCGTGTCCCGCCACCAGCCCCCGACCGACCATCCCACATACGCCATCCGTATCATCGTGACCGACATCCCCGGAGGAGACCAGACATGAGCGGCACCTCGATCGACTGGACGCACGGCCCGATCCCGTGCCGGGCGTGCGGCAAGAAGCTGCGGCCCCGCACCATCCGCCCCGCCGAGGCGGTGGGCGTGTGGGCGGGCACCGTCCGCCACGAGAGCGGCGGCCTGTGCGGCGCCTGCCGACAGAAGACCGGCCCCAAGCCCCCGCCCCCGCCGCCTCTGCCCGCCCGGGCCACCGAGCGGGGCGAGCGCAGCCCCGCCGCCGTCCGCCCCGCGATGGTCGGCTCCCCGACCGTGGGCTCCCCGCTCACCCTCGTGTGGGAGGCCCTCGACGCCGACCTGCCCCTCGCGCACCAGGAGATGGAGGCCATGGCCGAGCTGGCCGACCACCTGCGCGCTCGCGGCCTGGTGCTGTGCGCCCGACCCTCCCTGCGCCTGACCCACGGGCGGCCCGCGACCATCACCATGGCCTGCCGGGTGCGCCCCATGCGAGACGGCGAGGCCCGCGTCCTCTCCCACCCGGTGAGGGCCGCCTCATGACCCCCGGCGGCCGCCCGGGCTACAGCGTCGACATTGTCGTGCCCGCTGGCGAGTGGCTGACCGCCAATGGCCGCCTCCACTGGGCCCAGCGGGCCCGGCGGACGCGGCGGACGCGGGCGAGGGCCGCGTACGCGGCGAGGGCGGCCCGCATCCCGCCCATGGGGCGGGCCCACGTCACCGTGCACGTGCACGGCCGCACCCGGGCCCGCACCGACCCCGCCAACGCCTACCCCGCCGTCAAGGCCGTCGTCGACGGGCTCGTGGACGCCGGCGTCCTGCCCGACGACGACGCCTCCCACCTCGACGGACCCGACATGCGCCTCGGCGACCCCGACCCCCACCTGCCCACCGGAGCCCACAGGCTCACTGTGGACATCACTCAATTGAGTGAGCCAGTCACTCTATAGACTGAGACCATCACTGACACCACTGAAGGCGAATAGACGATCATGAATAAGCATTTCACGCGCCCGACCATAAGCATCGACCTCGACGGCGTGTGCGCCGACTACGTGACCCCAATGCGCGCAATCTGCGCCGCCGAATACGGGGTCCCCGAGGACGCCATCCCCGAATCCGACTCCTACAATCTGGCGGCGGCGACCGGATGGCCCATCGAGGACAGCCAAGAATTCCTGCGGATCCACGCCAAGGCCGTCGCCGGCCACCTCTACCGGCGACTCCCGATCATCCCCGGCGCCAAGAAGGCCCTCACCTACCTCGACGAGCAGGGATTCCGCATCCGGATCGCGACACAGAGACTCATCTCCCCCGGCCTGAACGGAGTCGTCGTCGCGGACACCGCCGCCTGGCTGGAGGAGCACGACCTCCCCTACACGGACCTGTGCCTCTTCGAGAGCGACGAGGGCAAGGCCTCGCTCCCCGCGGACCTCCACATCGAGGCCTCCCCGGCGGCGGCAATCGACCTGGTCCTGGCCGGCCAGCGGACGATCCTCATGGACCGCACCTACAACCGGGACATCGCCGGGATCCTGCGCGTCCGCGCGTGGGAGGAGCTCATCGGATTCATCGCTGCGATGGCGAACCCGCTGTGAATACCGGAACGAAAGAAATCGAATGACTGAGCCCTATTACGAGGACGAATTGGTGACCCTCCACCTGGGGGACAACACGAATATCACAGACTGGGCGGAATGCGACTGCATGGTCACCGACCCGCCCTACGGCCGGAAATGGCGACAGGGACGGCACCGGGCCCGTGACGGCGGCTACAAGGCCTCCTCCGCGTGGAGCATGGGAATCATCGGCGACGAATCCACGGAGGCCCGCGACCGCGTCCTCGAAATGTGGGGCCCCGCCAAACCGGCCGTCCTCTTCGGGGACCTCATGCTGCCCCCGCCGCTCGCCGCCAGGCTGGTCTGCATCTACGCCAAACCGGCGGACGCCGGCGTGCTCGGGGCGATCGGCGGGGTACGCCGCGACTGCGAGGCGATCTACCTGTGCGGGAAAGACTGGCGGGCGGCCATGGGTGGCCGCTCCTCGATCTTCCGCACCGCCGCCACGTCACAGGCCGGGATCCATGGGATCGTGCACCGCTCCGGCGGTCACCCCCACGCCAAAGCCCTGGACGTCATGCGAGAGCTCATTGCGCTCACCCCCCCCCGCTCGTCGATCGCGGATCCTTTCGCGGGGTCCGGATCCACACTCCTGGCAGCCAAACTCATGGGCCGGCGGGCCGTGGGCGTGGAGATCGACGAGCGGGCCGCCGCCCTCGCCGCACGCCGCCTCTCCGACGCGCTCCCCGGGCTCACCGAAGGACTGACCGCCGCCCCGGAGCAGCTCGGATTCGATATCACCACCACCGAATAGAGGAGAAGACAAATGGACCGCATTCGTGAAGCGACGCCCCGCTCGAGGGGAGCCGTCCGCTGCGATTTCTGCAATCGGATCATCCCCCGAGGGGAGCAGTACCGGCGGGACGTGTACGCCGACTGCGGGGACATCTGGGATGTGCGGGAGTGCTGCCACTGCACCGTCGCCTTCGGGCACCTCATGGACTGGGCCGACGACCCCTACGGCGAGGACGAGTACGGCCGCGAGGCGCTCTGGGAGTGGTCCTCGGAGGTCATGGGCGACCACGGAGGGGTACCATGGGGCGTGTGCGCGCCCACCCAGCCCTCCCTCTGGAGGATCCGCCTGCAGGCGCTCGCGGACGTCGCCGCCGACTGCGGGGCCGACGACGCCGACCCGGCCCTCGCGTGGGACGACGAGGCGTGGGCCGCCTTCACCTGGCGGATGCGCACCAGTCCGGTCATGAACGCCGCATAGAAAGGAAAACCGTCATGAATGACAACGAGACCATCACCCGGGGGTATTACCGATGAGTAACAGGGCGCTCACACAGGCATTCAATATGCCCGCCAGCATTACCGGCACTAAGCGGCTGGTCATGTTCGTCATCGCCGATTCCGCGTCGTCGGATACCGGCCATTCCTTCATGGGCGTGGAGAAGATCGCCAGGTATGCGGGCGTGAAGCCGAGGGCCGCCCAGTACGCGCTGCGGGCGCTGGAGGACCTCGGCATCATCAGGACCGAGATCCAGAAGGGCGGGCTGGTCGGCTGGGCCGATCACACGCGCCCCAATCTCTACGTGTGGCAGTACGGGGTCTGCGAGGCCATGATCGCCGCCGCCGACGCTGGCGGGGAGCCTCCGGCCGCCGCTGGCGGAGCCGAGGACCCGGTGCACGACGGTGCACCCCCCCGGTGCACGACGGTGCACCCCCCCGGTGCACGACGGTGCACCCCCCCGGTGCACGACGGTGCACCCAATCCCTCACTAGAACCCCCATCTAGTAACTTCCCTTCCGTAGTGGGTGGGGTCTCCGCGCGCGAGAGCGCGCGCGACCCCGAGCCCGACGACGACGAGATCATCATCGAGGAGCCCGACTCCCCCGCCGCCCCCGAGCCCCGACGCGGAGGCCGTCCGGCGAGGAGGCCTCCCCGGCGGGGCACCCGCATCCCCGCCGACTTCGCCATCACCGACTCCATGACCGCCTGGGCCGCCGAGAAGATCCCGCCCGACGTCGACCTCCTCGAGGAGACCCAGCGATTCCGCGACTACTGGACGGCGATCCCCGGGGCCCGGGGCGTGAAACTCGACTGGGAGGCCACCTGGCGGAACTGGATGCGCAAAGCCGCAGAATTCCGGGCCAGGGACACGGGAAGACGCTACCGTAGCCAGGCGGACATCATGCGTGATACCATCACGGCAGCGGCACGCGCCGACGCCGACCAGCAGGAGACCATCACCGGCCTCCCGGCGCTTCCCGCATCACCGCCATCCGACCTCCAACGATTCCTCGAAGGACCCTCACTGTGACCATCCGGCAGACCGAAATCGCGGGCGTCCTCGCCTACCTCCTGGCCGCCCAGGCCATCACCGCCACCGACGGACAGGCCGTCGTCTGGCACGACTACCTCACCTGCGCCATCCCCGACCTGGCCACCTCCGAATTGCGGCCCGCCTGCCGGGACGCCATCCGCGTGTGGGCCACTGAAGGGCGGGCGTGGCGGATCGACGTCGAGCGCTACGCCGCCGCGATCCGCCGCCTGCGCGCGCAGCGGGTCCGCGCCGAGGAGGACGCCCGCGGCGACCTGCGCCCCGACGGGCTCGGAGACGACCCCGCCGCCGAGACC
>ERZ773059.214-NODE-214-length-32094-cov-15.400169_pt1 | contig 32094 bp, 28 predicted proteins | sample MGYA00580514_ERZ773059 | MGnify/ENA primary metagenome ERZ773059 (study PRJEB29015, sample SAMEA2737981) | human oral metagenome | biome: human oral; feature: human-associated habitat; material: dental | place: China | collected 2056 ...
AAATTTTAGTCAATTTAATGACGGATAAGATCGTGACAAAATTGGCCTCCGGCACGATTTATGAAGGTACGATTCACGGTAAACAAGTGGTCTTATTGCAATCCGGTATAGGCAAAGTTGCGGCCGCCATGGGAGCGACCGCGTTATTGCAATTAGCCAAACCGGATCTTGTAATTAACACCGGTTCTGCCGGTGGCGTAGCGGAAGGTTTGAAGGTTGGCGATGTGATCGTTTCTACTGAAACCCAATATCACGATGCGGATGTGACCGCTTTCGGTTATGTCAAAGGGCAATTACCGGCGTGTCCGATCACGTTTGTGTCCGATACCAAACTTGTCGAGCTGGCAGAGCGCGTTGCCACACGATTAGGACAGCATGTGAAGCGTGGTTTGATTTGTTCCGGCGACAGTTTTATTCAAGGCGGTGAACGCTTGGCACAAATTAGACAGGATTTTCCGAATGTTATTGCCGTGGAAATGGAAGCCACCGCGATTGCGCAGGTGTGCCATGCGTTTAACGTACCTTTTGTGGTGGTTCGCGCGATTTCTGATGCGGGGGATGGCAAAGCAAATATGTCTTTTGAAGAATTCCTTCCGTTAGCGGCGAAACAATCTTCTGACATGATCGTTGCCATGTTGGCGGAATTGAATTAATCCTTTCTTTCCGCGTGCGGTTTTCATCGCACGCGGATTCAGCTCCCTCCCGACCACGCTCTCATTTTTCGTCTGTTTTTCTAAAAAACACTTGATTCTGGAGTGACTCCATATTTTACCATGGTTAAAAATCAACGATAAAAGGAGACATCAAATGAGATTTCTAAAAACAAGCGTAATTTGCACCGCACTTTTCGCCGCATCCCTTGCTAACGCCCATAACGTTTGGTTGGAACCTGTTAAAGATGCCAATGCTGCAGGGCAATATGTGGTGAAATTCGGTCATGAACAGACAGAAGCTTACCCTGAACAAAAATTGAAAGCGGTTAAATTGCTGGATAGTAAAGGCAATGTCACTAACGCAATCTACCAATTTAAAGAAGGCGAAGCTTATCTTAATACTGAGAAAGCCTCACAAGTATTTATCCGTTTTGATAACGGTGTTTGGTCTAAATTGCCAAGCGGCAAATATGTAGAAAAAACGAAACAACAAGAACCAACGGCAGAATTGTCAGTGAATCCGGTGAAATTCGGTAAAGCCGTATTACACTGGGACGAACAAGCGATGAAAGCGCATAGTATGGAATATGAATTGGTGCCACAAGCGCAACCAAAAGCCGGAAAACCATTGTCGATTTTAGTGTTACATAAAGGCAAACCGGTGAAAGACATTAAAGTGGGATTGGGTGAAGATGCACCGTTCAATTTAACCAATGAGAAAGGTATCGCTGAGTTTACTCCACAAGCCGGTTACAACAAAGTTTGGGCTGAATTTGAGGAAAACGTCAAAGGCAATCCGGATTACGATAGCCGCTCTATTGAATATATGTTGACCTTTGATGCCGAGTAATCGCATGAAAAAAGCGTTGCGTATTCTGACCGCACTTTTTCCTTTGTTGGTTGCCCCTCATGCGTTGGCGCATGCGCTGTATGTGTTCGCCCAGTATGATGGGCAAACTGTCACGGGAAAATCCTATTATTCTGATATGACCCCTGCCGCGGAAACCTATGTGGAAGTTTTACGCCATGGGGAAAATCAGCCATTGATAACGGGGAAAACCGACAACCGTGGTTATTTTCATTTTCCGTTAGTGGTTGAACCGAAAGTCGCCTTAAAAGTGGTGGTTGAAGGGGAAGAAGGGCATCGAGCGGCGGTAGTGGCGGATCGCATCACCGCAACGCCAAATACGCCAACTCAAGCGAGCGATGAAAGCTTGTTGTTACTGCGTGGTGATATTGCGCAGTTACGCGATAAAATTTACCTGCACGATATTTTAGGTGGCATTGGTTACATCGTAGGCATTGCGGGCATTGCCGCTTGGTTAAGTGCCCGCAAATTAAGAAAAGGACGTTAATAATGCATTTGTCGGAAGGCGTATTGCATACGTCGGTGTTATTAGCGGGCGTTGCTTTGGCGGGAGTCGGTGTTGCTGTCGGATTACGTCGTTTAGAGAGTGAACGTTTGCCTTTAACGGCGTTGTTTGCGGCGGCATTTTTTGTTGCAGGCACCATTCATGTTCCCGTGGGCATCGGCAGCGTTCACTTGATTTTAAATGGCATGGCAGGTTTATTTCTTGGCTGGGCAGTATTCTCGGCCTTTCTGATTGCCTTGTTGTTACAGCTGCTGTTTTTTTCCTTCGGTGGCTTTGCCGTATTGGGCGTAAACTTGTGTGTGATGGCGTTGCCGGCAGTGGCGGCACATTACTTATTACGGGGCTATTTGCAGCCTGACATGGGGTTCATGGCGAAACTGTTCACCGGCGTGGGTGCCGGCGTAATTGGCGTAGGCGGCGCGGGGGCGTTAGCCTCTCTTGTCTTGGCTCTGGACGGTGGCAAACATTATCAGGATTTAATCGCCTTGTTGTTGCTGTCTCATCTGCCTGTATTTGTGTTGGATAGCATTATCAGCTACGGCGTGATTTCCCTACTCGGTAAAATGTATCCCGCTGCGTTACAACCTGTTGTTGCCTCACCGAAATCCCTTGGCTACAACGAACGGTGTGAGCAATGATCTCTGCTTTTCAGCGTTTTTTTGCACCTCACTTGCGCCTGATTTACCTATTCCTTTGGGGCTTGGTGATCAGTGCCTTATCTCAACCTTCTTTGTTGCTATGGTTAAACGGCATCGCCTTAATCTTGTTGGTGATCTTAATTTATCGTCATCGTGATCCTTATTTTTCTTATCTAAAACGTTGGCTGGTATTCAACATTTTTACTTTATTGCTTTGGGCAACCTTAAGTTGGCGTATAGGCGCTGATGGTGTTGAACTTAATCCCGAGGGTATGGAAAAGGCGCTGTTAATTAGCTTACGCATGAACCTCTTGCTGTTTTCTTTATGGCTACTGTTATGGAAAATGAATGATGCAGTATTGGTACAAGCCATTGGTAAATTGCCCTTGCCGCCCAAATTAATTTGGCTTTTTGTCCTCACGGTGCGTTATATTGACCTGTTAGGTGAGTTGCAACAAAAAATGGATTTGGCGATGCGTGCACGGGGGTATCATGCCGGTTTGAATCGCCGAACATTATATGTCACTGCACAACGGATCGCGCTTTTACTGGTGCATGCTTTACTCAAAGCTGAAACGGCACAAATCGCACTCAAATGCCGAGGCTTTCGCTTTGGTGAAAAGACAAATTTAAGTGGGGGAAAATGACGGTTTTACAAGTCAATGGATTGCAAATTACACGAGGTGAACGGCAGATTATCGACAATCTGTCTTTTCAAATTGAAGCAGGTCAGCGCTTTTTTGTGCAGGGCGAAATCGGCACAGGGAAAACCACCTTATTGCTTGCTTTGTTAGGCTTTGTGCCTGTTGCGCGCGGTGAGATTCGTCTATTCGGGCAATTGTGTCGAGAAGAAAAAGATTTTGCGCCTTTTCGTGGCACCGTAGGGCTTTGTTTTCAGCACGCCGATGATCAATTGTTTGGGCCAACTGTGTTGGACGATGTTGCCTTCGGGCCGTTAAATCAAGGTTTGTCTCACCAACAGGCGTATGCCGTGGCTTTACAGCAACTGGAACGCTTAGGTATTGCTCATTTGCAGGATCGCACCGTACATACCTTGTCCGGCGGGGAAAAAAATTTTACAGCGTTGGCAGGCGTGTTAGCGATGCAACCGAAAATGTTATTGTTAGACGAGCCGACTAACGGATTAGATCGCAAAAATACTGAAAAACTGACCGCACTTTTGCGCGAGCTGTCACTGCCTATGTTGGTGGCGTCTCATCATCAAGGATTTACGGCTGAATTGGCCGATGATGTTCTGACTTTATGATCTCAATCAACCCGTAAAATCAAAGGTTGTGCTACCCTAGCGGGGTTTTTTGTAACCAGATCGTTAAGGGGCAATATTATGTGTACAACTTGTGGTTGTGGACATCCGGAACAAATCAGAATCGGTGAGGTAGCACATTCTCATCATGAGCATGACGGCACACAAAGTGCGGTCAAAAATCCGAACTTTTCTCACTTCAAATTTCACTCGGTAGAATCGGCTTCCGAAGCCAGTGAAACGCAAAAACGCCTGTTAAAAGTAGAGCAGGACGTGTTAGGTAAAAATAATCAAATTGCGGCGCATAACCGTTTTCTTTTCCAACAACAGCATATTCTTGCACTGAATTTGGTGTCCAGCCCGGGTTCCGGCAAAACCACCTTGCTCACCACGACGTTAAACGCGCTGAAAAATGACCGCACTTGTTATGTCATTGAAGGCGATCAACAAACAGAAAATGATGCGGATCGTATTCGTGCCACCGGTGTCTCTGCGATTCAAGTGAATACCGGCAAAGGTTGCCATTTAGATGCCCAAATGATCAATGATGCGTTGTTCAAACTTGAGCCGAAACAAAACAGTCTACTGTTTATTGAAAACGTAGGTAACTTGGTTTGCCCGTCAGAATTTGATTTAGGCGAAAAAGCCAAAGTGGTGATTTTGTCGGTCACCGAAGGCGAAGACAAACCGTTGAAATATCCGCATATGTTTGCGGCGTCTAAGTTGATGATTTTAAACAAAGTCGACTTATTGCCATACCTTAATTTTGATGTGGAAAAATGTATCGCTTATGCTAAACAAGTGAACCCGCAAATTGAAGTGATTCAACTTTCTGCGACCACCGGTGAGGGCTTAAAAGCCTGGTTGGATTGGTTACAGGCTCAATAAGGATGTAGAAACAAAATGCAGTTCATTGATGAATTTCGTGATCCGAAATTAGCCAAAAGTTTGGTGGAACACCTCGAACATCTGATGGCGCAACTTCCACAATATACCCCGGAAAATCCGCTCTATCTAATGGAAGTTTGTGGCGGGCATACCCATACGATTTTTAAATTCGGGTTGGACAGACTGTTACCGAAAAGCATTGAATTTATCCATGGCCCCGGTTGCCCTGTATGTGTCTTGCCGATGGGACGTATTGACGTGTGCATTGACATTGCACAGAAACCGGATGTGATTTTCTGTACTTTTGGCGATGCTATGCGGGTGAAAGGGCGCCGAGGTTCCTTGTTGGAAGCCAAAGCAAAAGGCGCTGACGTGCGAATCGTGTATTCACCGCTGGATGCGATGAATATTGCGGTGAACAATCCTGACAAAAAAGTCGTGTTCTTTTCTCTTGGTTTTGAAACCACTATGCCGAGTGCCGCGGTGACTTTGCAACAGGCGAATAAGCTAAATATTCAAAATTTCTGGGTGGTGTGCCAAAACATTACCATCATTCCAACGCTACATAGTTTGCTTTCACAAGATTATGTGAAAATTGACGGCTTCCTTGCGCCGGGGCATGTGAGCATGGTGATCGGCACGTCGCCTTATCAATCCATTGTAGATAAATACCACAAACCTTTCGTCATCACGGGCTTTGAGCCGTTAGATATTTTGCAAGCCATCGTCATGTTGGTGCAGCAATTTGTCGACGGACGTTGCGAAATTGAAAATCAATATAAACGTATCGTGCATTCCGAAGGTAACTTGCTGGCGCAACAAGCCATGCGCGAAGTGTTCCAACTGAAAAAATCCAGCGAATGGCGTGGCTTGGGTGAAATTGAAGAGTCGGGTGTAGAACTGACAGACGCTTATAAACGTTTTGATGCGGAAGTGTATTTTCACAGCCAACCGCAACAAGTGGCGGATGACCCGAATTCTCGTTGTGGCGACGTGCTTACCGGCAAATGTAAACCTTCAGATTGCCCGTTATTTGGCACGCAATGTAACCCGGACAATGCCTATGGCGCTTTGATGGTGTCCTCGGAAGGGGCGTGTGCCGCCTATTATCAATATCGGAGAGAATAATGACAGATTTCATCACCATGGCACACGGCAACGGCGGCGGTGCTATGCAAAAACTCATTCAGGATTATTTCGTCGAAGCCTTTGATAATCCCATTCTTGCGCAAGGGGAAGACCAAGCTCGCTTGCCCTTAGCAGAACTCATGGCACAAGGAGAACAACTTTCTTTTAGTACCGATAGTTTCGTTATCGATCCGATTTTCTTTCCCGGTGGCAATATTGGCAAACTCGCTGTGTGTGGCACGTTAAATGATGTGGCGGTGTGTGGCGCTGTGCCGAAATATCTCTCTTGCGGTTTTATTTTAGAAGAAGGCTTGCCGCTAGCAGAACTCAAAGACATCATTCAAGCCATGGCAGAAGCCTGCCAAGCTGCCGGTGTGCAAGTGGTGACGGGCGACACTAAAGTGGTGCAAAAAGGCGCGGTGGATAAAATCTTCATTAACACTAGTGGCATTGGCGTCATCCCGCAAGGTATCGATTGGGGGATGCACCGTATTGAAGCGGGGGACAAGATTATCGTCAGTGGCACGATTGGTGAACACGGCGCGACCATTCTCAACTTGCGTGAAAGTCTGGGGATTCAAACGGATCTCAAAAGCGACTGCGCGGTTCTTTCGCCACTCATCGATTTATTGCGCCCGATTGAGGGCGTAAAAGCCGTACGCGATGCCACCCGTGGCGGCGTGAATGCGGTGCTACACGAATTTGCCGCCGCCCAACAATTAGGCATGCAAATCAACGAAGACGATTTACCCATCCGCCCGGAAGTGCGTGGCATTTGCGAATTGCTTGGGTTAGAAGCATTAAACTTCGCCAACGAAGGTAAACTTGTGATTATTGCTTCCTCTGAAAAAACACCTGAAATTCTGACCGCACTTCATTCCCATGAATTAGGCAAAAATGCCGCCGTGATTGGCGAAGTGACGATGGATAAAAAAGTAAGATTATTAGGCAGTTTCGGGCAGTCACGGTTGTTGGATTTGCCAATGAATGAGCCGTTGCCGAGGATTTGTTAGGTTATTCTACTTTCTTGCTTGTGCAAGAAAGTAGCAAAGAACACCCCTTATCGATAGCGCGCGTCTCCCGACGCGTGCTAAAAACAAAAGATAAGGCGATCTTACTTTCTTTTGCTTGCACAAAAGAAAGTAAGCAAAGAAAAGTGCACCCCAGCTTCACCGCGATTCCTCGCTCACTTGCAATTTTCTTAACGAAAATTTTCGAACTCGCTACGCTCAAACAGACGAAAATTTCCTAAAAATTGCAAATCGCTCAGGCGGCTCAGATGGGGCCCGTTTTTGAGCGTTATTGGATAAAAGTGCGGTGTGATTTTGGATTGTTTTTTGCGGTGAAAAACGTTTGGGATTTTAACTGCACTTTTGTTCTTTAAATTCCCCAAAGGGGAATGACTATGCTTAACCTAGGGTAACTTGTTACCCTAGGCAAAAATGGCCAAAGTGTCCACTCTTAGATCAAAACAGGAGCCATAAAACATGAACCCATCCAAAGTCCAACGGGATAAATTGCACCAACTAACGGATTTACCGAATGTAGGAAAGGCAGTTGCGGAAGATTTGCGGAAACTGGGGATTAACACACCGCAGGATTTGTTGGGGCATGATGCCTATGCCATGTATTACACACTTTGTGAGTTAACCGGTATGCAGCATGATCCTTGTATGATAGATGTCTTTTTATCTTTAACTGATTTTATGCAAGGAAACGAGCCGAAGCCTTGGTGGGCATTTACCGCACAGCGTAAGGCTTATTTATCGCAATTAAACAGACAATAACGGTATTTGTTTTGATGCGATTATCTTTTGTTGACGTGTGTCCTGTGTTTTTGTTCTGCCGTATCTCCGCTAGAGTTATATAACTTTTTGAAACCAATTATCCAAGAAAGCCAATTGTTCTTCCGTATGAAACCAATGTTCTCCATTATTCATAACAGTCATACTTGCGCCGATATGATTTGCAAAATTTCGCATTGTTTCTAAGTAAGTGATATTGTCATTGCCTGCGTAAAGAATATGACTTGGTATATTCCAAGTTATCGGATGGTTTCTGGCATAAGAAAAATACTCCAAAGATAAGCTTTCATTTAAGGATGTTGTAATTATTTTTTCTTTGTATAGCTGTTCTTCCGATATGTTTAACCTCGCCATCATGTTTAAAATTAATTTTTCCATATCCACGATTGGAGAAATAAACATCGCTTTTTTAATGGGTTTATTTGCTAAAGAGAGCAGAGAATAATACGCACCAATACTATTTGCTATCAAAGAAATTTCACGATATTTAAGGACTAGAGAATCGAAGAATTTTGGAAATTCGACTTCAGCCTCCCAAGGTAATTCTGATTTATAATCAAACCCGATAACGTCATATTCATCACTGAAAAATTTTTTATAGTAGTAAGCTTCATCTGCATTTCCGCCTTTACCATGTATGTATATCACAGCATTTTTCATTTTAGCTCCCAGGCCGGCTCCGATAGCGCACGCTTCCTGGTGTGCGCTTAACTTCATGATGGTTCAAGCGTCCACGCTTGGACCTAAAGAAGCACCAGCGTGGACGCTGGCGCTATCGATAAAGATTAAATTATAAAACACGCTCAAAACCCACCGCACTTTAGGCATTTTTTCTCGCATAATCTGCCGCTTCGGCGATGAGTGCTTCGCTTGGTCTTTTGCCGGTGTAGAGTTCGAATTGTTCAACGGCTTGTAACACAATCACTTCCGCGCCGGAGATGGTTTGTTTACCGAGGGCTTGGGCGGTTTTGATTAATGGCGTGTCGGCAGGTTGGGCAACCACATCAAACGCGGTTGTGGCTTGACGGATCATGGCTTCAGGGAACGAAAGATCGAAAGCTTCTTTTCCGCCTTTCATGCCGATTGGCGTGACGTTAACGAGAATCTCGGCAGTTTGGTTTTCGAGGGAAGCGATATAATCGTAGCCATAAAGTGCGGCTAAATAGTTGCCTGTTTTTTCGTTGCGGGCGAAGACGTTGAGTTTTTCAAAGCCTGAATGTTTAAACGCCGCCACCACTGCTTTTGCCATACCGCCACTGCCGTGCACGATCACGCGATCGTTTTTATTTAATTGGTATTTTTCGATAAGTTTAACAATGGCAATGTAGTCGGTGTTGTAGGCGCGTAAAACACCATTGTCATTGACGATGGTATTCACCGATTCAATGGCTTGTGCGGAGGGTGAGATCTCGTCTAAAAACGGCATGCAACTTTCTTTGAAAGGCATGGACACTGCGCTTCCGCGAATACCTAAGGCTCGAATGCCTTTGACGGCATGTTCGATGTCATCGGTAGTGAAGGCTTTATAAATAAAATTCAAGCCGAGTTTTTGATAAAGATAATTGTGAAATGTAGTACCGAAGTTGCCGGGACGACCGGACAGAGACATACAGAGTTGGGTATCTTTGTTAAGCATAGGAAGTATTCCTTTTATAGATAAAGAAATAATTTCATGAGTATAGCAGATGGAAAGTAAAACATTTGGAAAATTGACCGCACTTTCATGAATTATGTGCAAATAAGACAATTGAGCCCCATCTGAGCCGCGATGACTGCCTGCCCCAAACTCAATCCGCCATCTCCCATCGGAAACTGATGCGCACTCAATACCTTAAATTCAGCCAAATGTTCTTTTATCAATCGACGTAATAATTGGTTGTGCCATACGCCACCGGAAAGCACAATGGTTTTGCACTGGTGGCGTTGAGCCTGTTGACGGGCCAATCGGGCGAAGCCTTCTGCTAACGCATAGTGAAAAATAAAGGCTTTGTCGGCGTTGGACGAATCAAGCGTAATCCATGTTTGCCAGAAATTGGCAAGATCCAATTTATTTTCGGCGTTAAGGGGCATTAGGGTTGGAAGCTCTATTTTATCGAAGGGCAAACTGGCGAGCACTGATTGCGAGGCGATCACTTCCAATTGGCAGGCGGCTTCGCCTTCCCAGCTCAGTTGTGGCGGTGTGATGCCCAAGCCAAAGGCTACTGCGTCAAATAAGCGACCGGCAGAGGAAATTCGTGGGCTATTCAGATTACGTTCAATGGCCTTAGCGAGCAGTTGCCAGTCATAGTTGGCGCAGGTTTGGGCGGCGATTTCTTGCCAGTGAGGTACGAATTGATGCAAATGCGCTAACCAGTTGCGCCAAGGTTGTTTGGCGGCAAGATCGCCACCCGGCAACGCCACCGCAGGTAGCCCACCTAAATAACGACAGTGTTTTTCATCGACCAACAGACATTCTCCGCCCCAAAGTTGCCCGTTTTCCCCCATGCCGATACCGTCCAATGCAAGTCCGATAACCTGCTCATGGCAATGATGCTCCACCATCACGCTGACAATATGAGCGTGATGGTGAAGCACTTCCATATAAGGGATTTGGTATTGTGCAGCCAAGCGTTTACCCACTTCATGGGTGAAATAACCGGCGTGAGCGTCAATGGCAATCAGCTCCGGTTTGAATTGGTAGATTTGGCAAAATAGCGCAATATTCGCTTCTAATTGTGACCGCACTTTTTCGTTCGAGGTGTCGCCGATGTGTTGGCTGACAATGGCTTTATTTTGGCGCAGCAAACAGAACGTGTTTTTTAAATCAGATCCCAATGCCAGCACATTGTGTGTGCTGTGGTGATCCAACAGAGTTTCGTCAGGCACATAGCCTCTTGCGCGACGTAGGATTTCCACACCATCAAACGCCGCGCGCACTAAGGAATCGTCAGCGCGTTGCAAAATGTCGCGATTGTGGCAGAGGAAATAATCCGCCAAGTCACTTAAACATTTATTCATAAGCTCACTCGTTCGCTTATTCACCCCTTCGGGGCCGTTGGCATAGCCAACGTTCAAAAAACGTTGTTTTTTGTCAACCGCACTTGGGTTTTCCAATACCGGCGGTTGTCCGCTTGGGTTGGCGGAGGTCATCACTAATGGGCGATTCACTTCTCTCAATAATAAATGCTGTAACGGGTTGCTTGGCAACATCACGCCAATTTCATTGAGTTTTGGTGCAATCTGTTCCGCTAATGCGGGCACTTTGTGTTTTGCCAATAGCACAATGGGCGCCGCAGTGCTGGTGAGTAATTTGATTTCCGTTTCGGTGAGATCGTTTAAAAAAGACACATCCGGTACCATCACTGCCAAGGGTTTACTTGGGCGGTGTTTGCGGTCGCGCAGTAATTGCACCGCATGAGCCTGGGTTGCATCACAGGCAAGATGAAAACCGCCGATGCCTTTTACTGCAACGATCTTGCCTTCCCGCAAAAAAAGTGCGGTGGTTTTTATTGGCGTTTTTTCATCGATAAGTTCGCCTTGCTGATCGCTTAGCCAAACATGAGGACCACAGACGGCACAGGCGTTCGGTTGCGCATGAAAACGACGATCGGCAGGATTTTTATATTCTTCAGCACAATCAGGGCAGAGGGGAAAATTGGCCATGGACGTGTTTTTACGATCGTAGGGAATGGCTTTAATAATCGTAAAACGCGGACCGCAGTGGGTACAGTTCGTAAAAGGGTAGTGATAGCGCCGATTGGTCGGATCAAATAAATCCTTCAAACAGGCAGGGCAAGTGGCGGCATCGGGTACGATTTGGGTATCCATGGCGTTGTTTTCGCTTTCACGGATTTCAAAGCCTTCAAAGTGCGGTGGATTTTCCCAGTGTTTTTCCTGCTGCTGAATGTCGGTAATCAGCGCAAGCGGGGGCAATTTCGTTTGCAGGTCGTGCAGGAATGGTTGCAGTTGTTGCTCTGTTGGTTCAAACAGACGGATGAGTACGCCTTGCCCGTCGTTGTTGACATCGCCTCGTAGTCCGTATTGATTCGCTAATAACCAGACGAAGGGACGAAATCCCACGCCTTGCACTTTGCCTTTTATGCGTAATTCAATGCCTTGCATATATTTCCTGTTACTACATCATCGCCACATGATGAAATGAGGCTATTTTAAGTGGCGCTATTTTAGCGTGCTTATTGCTTTATGATGAGGGGCATTTCTAAAAAATGTAAAAACGATGATCTTCATCAAGAATCTTATGTCGTGATGCGATGATAGTGAGGGTCTAGGCAGGTTTGCACCAGTTTCCCCTTGAGATTCTCCCCGATTCGCACTAGACTACCGCCCTCTTTTTCAAACCAGATTTTCCATTATGCGTGTTGCCGATTTTTATTTTGATTTACCAGATGAGTTAATTGCCCGTTACCCTAAAACAGAACGAACTGCCAGCCGTTTATTACAGTTGAATGGCGAAAACGGGGACATTTTCCACCGCACTTTTGCCGATGTGTTGGAATTGATTCATCCGGGCGATTTGATAATCTTCAATAATACCCGTGTTATTCCTGCGCGGATGTTCGGGCGCAAAATCAGTGGCGGAAAAATAGAAGTGTTGGTAGAACGCGTATTAAGCGAATCCCGTTTTCTTGCTCATGTTCGCGCCTCTAAAGCGCCGAAAGAAGGGGCTGAACTGATTTTAGGTGAAGATAAATTAGGCGAAGGCAACGGTGTAAAAGCCTTGATGGTTGGTCGCCAAGGCAGTTTATTTGAAATTGAAATCGCTGAAAAACAGACCGCACTTTTTGACGTTTTACAACAAATCGGGCATATGCCTTTGCCACCTTATATAGATCGTCCTGACGAAGACGCAGATCAAGAGCGTTATCAAACCGTTTATAACAAAGTGCCGGGGGCGGTTGCCGCACCGACAGCCGGTTTGCATTTTGATGATGAACTTTTGGCAAAACTGAAAGAGAAAGGCGTCAATTTCGCTTTTGTAACCTTGCATGTGGGCGCAGGAACGTTCCAACCGGTACGTGTTGAAAACATTGAAGATCATGTCATGCATGCTGAATATGTGGAAGTGCCGCAAGAGGTTTGCGATGCCATTATAGCCACCAAGAAAGCCGGTAAGCGCGTGATTGCCGTGGGAACAACCTCCGTGCGTTCCATTGAAAGTGCTGCATTAGCGGCGGAAGAAAAACAACGTGATGTGTTAATTGAGCCGTATTTTTCCGATACCTCTATTTTCATTTATCCGGGCAAAAAATTCCGCGTGGTAGATTGTTTGATTACTAACTTCCATTTGCCGGAAAGCACGTTGATTATGCTGGTTTCTGCATTTGCCGGATTTCGCCATACGATGAATGCGTATAAAAGTGCGGTGGAAAATTGCTATCGTTTTTTCAGTTATGGCGATGCCATGTTTATCAGCAAAAATCCGAATGTGAAGGGAATGGAATAGAAATTGACTTATTTTAAGTCAACGCCTACAATAAAAAACAAGGAATGGCGGGAACCATTCCTTGCGGCATCAACTACTATGAGCCAGTGCTACTTTTCAATAACAGGCAAAGTAGAATAATGATGACCAACTTAATGATAAATGTAGTCATATTTTTATCCTTATGATTACAAACAAGGATCTACTAATCTAGCCCGACAGCGGCAACTGGCGGACTATCGTTAGTAGAGTCCGCCTCTGTTCCGAAGAACATTGCAAAAATTATAGCATGAAGCCTGTATATTTAAACAGGCTTTTTTATTGACTAAAAACCTTCGAACTGTTTATTCGTTGAGGAAATAAAATGAAGTATGAATTAGATAAAACCAGTGGTAATGCCCGTCGTGGTCGCTTGGTATTTGAACGCCCACAAGGCACCTTTACCGTTGAAACCCCGGCGTTTATGCCGGTGGGCACTTATGGCACGGTAAAAGGCATGACACCGGAAGAAGTTCGTGCGACCGGCGCAGAAATTCTCCTTGGTAATACCTTCCATTTATGGCTTCGCCCGGGGCAAGAAGTCATGCGCAAGCACGGCGATTTGCACGACTTTATGCAATGGTATCGTCCAATCCTCACGGACTCCGGCGGTTTCCAAGTGTTCAGCTTGGGCAAGTTGCGCAAAATCACCGAAGAAGGCGTGAAATTCCAAAATCCAATTAACGGCGAACGCATTTTCTTATCACCGGAAAAATCCATGGAAATCCAATATGATTTGGGCTCTGACATTGTGATGATTTTCGATGAATGCACACCCTACCCTGCAACGTTTGACTACGCCAAAAAATCCATGGAAATGTCTTTACGTTGGGCACAACGTAGCCGTAACCGTTTTGATGAATTGGGCAATAAAAACGCCCTATTCGGCATTATTCAAGGCGGCACCTTTGAAGAATTACGCAAAGTGTCCTTGGAAGGTTTGGTGAACATCGGCTTTGATGGCTATGCCGTGGGCGGCTTGGCCGTGGGTGAACCGAAAGAAGATATGCACCGCATTTTGGAATACATTTGCCCGCAAATTCCTGCCGACAAACCACGCTATTTAATGGGCGTGGGTAAACCGGAAGACTTAGTGGAAGGCGTACGTCGCGGCATCGATATGTTCGACTGTGTCATGCCGACCCGTAATGCACGTAACGGTCATTTATTCGTCACCGACGGCATCGTGAAAATCCGCAACGCCAAATACAAAGACGATACCAGCCCGTTAGATCCGCACTGTGATTGCTACACCTGTAAGCATTACACTAAAGCCTATTTATATCATTTGGATAAATGTGGCGAAATCCTCGGCGCGCGCTTAAACACCATTCATAATTTACGTTATTACCAACGTTTAATGGCGGAAATCCGCCAAGCCATTGAAGACGATCGCTTCGATGATTTTGTGGTGGAATTTTATGCGAGAATCGGCAAGCCTGTTCCGCCGTTACAACTTGCAGAAACAGAAAAATAATCAGCTAAAAATCATCCGTAAAAAGTGCGGTGAAAAATTGACGTGTTTTTCCGCCGCACTTTTATTTCTCACAGGAGGCCCTATGCAAATCCTTGAACCTCAAAAATTCGCCAGTTGGAATGAACCCATTGAAATGTTGTATGCCTGCCATGGCAAAGTGAAACGCTTTTGTCGTCAGCTAACCATTTTGCCTGATTATTTGGCAAAAAACGGTTGTAATCAGGCGGTGAAAAATGACGTTCAGCAAATTCTCAATTATTTCAATCAGTCAGCCCCGCTACACCATGATGATGAGGAAAAAGATTTTTTCCCACTTTTGGTGAAATATGTGCCGGAAGCGCAAAAAGACATTGATGAATTAGAAAGACAGCACGTCACGCTACATGGCAGCTGGACGAAATTATCTGAACAGTTGCAAGCCTTGTTGGCGGGCGAGCGAGAGAATGTCGATGTGGCATTGATCAATCATTTTGTGTCAGGTTACGACAAACATATCGCCTTGGAAGAACCGTTATTTGAGCTGGGCAAACAACATTTGTCGGAATCGGAATTACGCGAAATCGGCGACATTATGAGTGCTCGCCGTCGCGTACAATCCTAAGCCATCGTTGATTTAAACCATGGAATATCAACTTGATACGCGTGAATATCGTTGTCCTCTGCCGTTATTAATGACGAAAAATGCCGTCAAAACATTAGCCCCAAATGATGTCTTGACGGTGTGGCTTGCTGCGGAAAGTGATATAGAAGATTTTCGTTTATTTTGCGAGGCACAGCAGTTGTTTATTGATGTTGTAGATCAGGCGCAACGCATATTGAAAATTAAGAAGAAATGTGAATAACTGATTAAAAGGCCGCGAAAGTGCGGCCATTTTTTTACTTAATTTTAAACAAGGGAAAGAAAAAAGCCCTTTCAAAGGGGGGAAGTAAGGGCTTCTTAATAAGTTTGGAGTCATTTTGTTAGGACGTGTTTATACTACAACATACAATTAACAAGATCAACAAATAATTAACAAAATATTAACTTTTCTTTTCATGCGGGTTGCGCGTGTTGGTATCAACCAAATTTCGCATGAGCAACGCATAGTCTAAATGAATGTCTTGCGGCACGTCTAAGAAGACAAAATGCCCGTCGCCCAAAGCGGCATCGACTTCCGCATTTTTGCGGTTGAGCATTTTGTTGATTTTAAACACGATGTTGCCTTGCGGTGTCATCATTTCCACTTCATCACCAAGCAAGAATTTATTCTTCACTGCCACTTCTGCCATGCCAAGTTCATTACGTTTACCGGTGAATTCGCCGACAAATTGTTGACGGTCAGAAATGGAGTAACCGTAGTCGTAATTTTGGTATTCATCGTGAGTGTGGCGACGCAGGAAGCCTTCGGTATAACCTCGGTGGGCAAGGGATTCTAAGGTGTCCATCAAGCTTTCATCAAACGGTTTACCGGCAGCCGCATCATCAATGGCTTTGCGATACACTTGGGCGGTACGGGCGCAGTAATAGAAGGATTTGGTACGACCTTCGATTTTTAAGGAATGCACGCCAAGTGCGGTGAGTTTTTCCACATGTTGCACGGCGCGTAAATCTTTCGAGTTCATGAAGTAAGTGCCATGTTCATCTTCAAAGGCGGTCATTTGCTCATCAGGATTTTGCGCTTCGGTGTAAAGGAACACTTTATCGGTCACGGCGCCTTCGCCCAAGGTTGGGGCGACATTTTTCACCTCAATCTGTTGGCTCGGGTCGAATTTAGGCACGATATTGCCCACGTCATCCACTTTGCCTTCTTCCATTTTGTATTCCCAGCGGCAGGCGTTCGTGCAGGTGCCTTGGTTTGGATCGCGTTTGTTGATATAGCCTGAAAGCAGGCAGCGACCGGAATACGCCATGCAAAGTGCGCCATGTACGAAAATTTCCAGTTCAATATCCGGCACTTGTTGGCGGATTTCGGCGATTTCATCAAGAGACAGTTCTCGAGATAAAATCACGCGGGTCAACCCCATTTGTTTCCAGAATTTCACGGTCGCCCAGTTCACCGCATTGGCTTGCACGGAAAGGTGAATATCAATGTCAGGGAAGTGTTCGCGTACCAACATAATCAAGCCAGGATCGGACATGATCAGCGCATCCGGCCCCATATCGATCACCGGTTGTAAATCCTTAATAAAAGTTTTGAGCTTGGAATTGTGCGGCGCAATGTTCACGACGACATAGAATTTTTTGCCTAGCGCATGTGCTTCATCAATGCCGATTTTTAAATTGGCGTGATTAAATTCATTATTGCGTACGCGCAAGCTGTAACGCGGTTGGCCGGCATACACGGCGTCTGCGCCATAAGCAAAGGCATAACGCATATTTTTTAAGGAGCCGGCAGGAGAAAGTAATTCAGGTTTAAATGGGGTTGTCATAAACGTCTCTTCTTATCTGATTTCAAGTCAGGAATTTGCACAAGGCAAATCGTAAAAACGGGTATTGTAGGCAGATTTTGAGGTTTGTAAAGCATAAGTGCGGTGGAAAAATTTACCGTTTATACGCAACAAACCCATGTTTTTTAAATGACGCGATTTTCTTACTGAAATTTCCTGACGGCTACGCTAAAATCATCCTCTTTCTCGTTAATCACAATCAGTCAGCCATGGAAAAAAAACTCACAAAAGCATTTGATGCCATCGATATCAAAATCCTAAATGAATTACAGCGCAACGGAAAAATCTCTAATATTGATTTGTCCAAAAAGGTGGGATTATCACCAACACCTTGCTTAGAGCGTGTAAAACGTTTAGAAAAACAAGGTGTTATTATGGGTTACCGTGCGCTACTGAATCCGGAACTACTGGATTCGCCTTTACTGGTGATCGTTGAAATTACCTTAGTTCGCGGCAAGCCGGATGTGTTTGAAGAGTTTAATTTAGCCGTTCAACAACTAGAAGAAATTCAAGAATGCCACTTAGTTTCCGGAGATTTTGATTATTTGTTAAAAACGCGCGTGGCAGATATGGCGGCTTACCGCAAATTGCTGGGAACAACGTTGCTGCGCTTGCCGGGCGTGAACGATACCCGTACTTATGTGGTCATGGAAGAAGTCAAACAGACGAATTTTTTACAATTAAAACAAAAGTAAAACCCTCATTTATGATAAAAAAACACACATTAGCGCATTTTTCTTTGAAAACCTACTTAGGCAATTTACTGCTCGGATTGACCGCACTTTTCGGGCTTTATTTAATTATTGCTTGGTCAGGCTATACCCCATTAGACAACTCATGGGCGACCTCCAGTTTTTCATCAGAAACTATCAACAAAGCCGGCGCACTGGGTGCATGGTTTGTGGATTTATTTTTCGTTTTTTTCGGCTATATCGGCAATCTTATTCCGTTTAGCTTATGTTTTATTCCCCTGTATTTACTTCGCACCCAACGCCTCAATCACCTGACCGGAACGAAAGTGGCATTGCGCTCTTTCGGTTTTATTTTACTCTTATGTGGCTTAACAGTGATTTGCACGTTATCGCTCAGCAATACCGCCAGTTACCTTGCCGGTGGCGTGTTGGGCGGAAGCTTAACGTTAAACTTATATCCGAGTTTGGGTAAATTCGGCTTACTTTGCCTTGCGGTGGTATTTGCCGTGATAGGGTTTATCTTCTGTTCAGGCGCCTCTTTTATTCGCCTGATCGTGCGTTTTTATCAGTGGCTTACCATGCAAAATTCACCGGAAACGCCCCCGACTATGCACGAACACGTGATGCCACAAACCGGGGTTACAGCGGAAATGCCGGCTGCAGCGTCTTCTTCAGAAACCCCGCAGGCGCCGCTCGCCAAAGAAAATCAAACAACGGCACCGATTACTATTCATGGATTACAAACGGTTGCCCAATCTGCGGATAACAACACGACGCCACTAACAACAGCGCCGCCACAAACAGAAGCAAAAACCTTTACTATCACGGATTTTGAGCCAACCGAACCGTTGCCTCATGTGAGTATTGCGCAACAACAAAACAACGTGCAGCCTCAGGCAACACCGGTTTCTACGCGCTCAATGACCGAGACAAACCGCCAACCAGAGACACAAAGTGCGGTCGATTTTGCATCAGATTTTTACACGCCTAATTTTAGCGAAGATGATGTGATTCCGTCAGTTTCGTTAGTTTATCCTAGAGAAGAGTCACCTTCACATGGAGAACAGGCGCCTGAAAATTCATTAGCTCACCAACTTATTGCGCAGGAACAACAACGCTCACAAGAAATGGAACGGCGTACACAAACTATGAGTACGCAAGAGGTCTCTCCGCAAATGGTGCAAGAACCTGAATTACCGACCACGACGCCGGAAAGCGCAGCCTATAAACCTTATGGCAATTCATTGGTGCATCCTGCCTTCCAACAACACAGTAGTCGTTTAGAAAAACCCACTACCCCATTACCTAGCTTGGATCTATTAGAATATCATCATTCGCAAGCACAAAATATCACCCAAGAAGAAATTGTGGAAACCTCACAACGCATTGAGCAGCAATTACGTAATTTTAACGTCAAGGCTAAAGTAAAGGATGTCTTAATCGGCCCGGTGGTAACACGTTATGAACTGGAGTTAGATCCCGGTGTGAAAGCCTCTAAAGTCACCGGTTTGGATACGGATTTGGCGCGCGCATTAATGTTTCGCGCCATTCGTGTGGCAGAAGTGATCCCCGGTAAACCTTATATCGGCATTGAAACGCCAAACGATCACCGCCAAATGGTGCCGTTGCGAGATGTCTTAGACAGCGATGAATTCCGCCATTCCAAAGCCTTGCTTTCGATGGCGTTAGGGAAAGACATTAGCGGCAAACCGGTCGTTGTGGATTTAGCCAAAATGCCACATTTACTCGTGGCAGGGACAACCGGTTCCGGAAAGTCTGTCGGGGTTAACACCATGATTTTAAGCTTGCTGTACCGTGTAAAACCGGAAGAGGTGAAATTCATCATGATCGACCCAAAAGTGGTGGAGCTTTCTATTTACAACGACATTCCACACCTATTGACCCCGGTAGTCACGGACATGAAAAAAGCCGCGAATGCTTTACGCTGGTGCGTAGATGAAATGGAACGCCGTTATCAATTATTGTCGGCTTTGCGCGTGCGCAATATTGAAGGATTCAATGAAAAAATCGATGAATATAATGCCTTAAATATGCCGATTCCGAATCCGTTATGGCGCCCGGGGGATTCCATGGATTCACTCGCACCGCCGTTAGAAAAACTCAGTTATATCGTGGTAATTGTGGATGAATTTGCTGATTTAATGATGGTTGCCGGCAAACAGGTGGAAGAACTCATCGCCCGGTTAGCCCAAAAGGCGCGTGCCATCGGTATTCACCTGATTCTAGCCACTCAACGTCCATCTGTTGATGTGATTACCGGCTTAATCAAAGCGAACGTACCAAGCCGTATTGCGTTTACCGTGGCAACGAAAATCGACTCTCGCACGATTTTAGATGCGGTTGGTGCTGAATCCTTGTTAGGCAAAGGCGATATGCTCTATTCTCCGCAAGGTTCTACTGAATTAATCCGAATTCACGGTGCCTTTATGAGTGATGATGAGGTCGTGCGTGTCGTGGACGATTGGAAAGCGCGCGGCAAACCCAATTACATTGATGGTATTTTAGATGGTAACGATGAAAATGAAAGCGACAGTGAGCGTAATCTCGATCGTTCCGATGAAATTGATGAGCTCTTTGACGAAGTGGTAGATTTTGTTGTCAGCACCGGTACGACCTCAATTTCTGCTATTCAGCGCCGTTTCCGTGTAGGTTTCAACCGTGCCGCTAATATAATGGATCAGCTGGAAGAGCAAGGCATTGTTTCTGCAGCCCAAAATGGAAAACGTGAGGTTTTAGCACGTAGCTCGGAATACTAACGACACTTACATATTAAACCGCACTTTATTTTATCTCCCTCGTAGCGTGCAACTTGTTGCACGAAATTGATCGTCGTTATTATGACGGCACGACATTCTTGCGTATCATCGCATTTAGTCAATCCACGAACGGCAGGGTATTCAATAAATCCGTGGGCAACATCGTGTGCGGCGTAGAATCGGTCGTGCATCAAGATGCACGCTACCATGCTTTACATATTAAACCCCTAAAAGTGCGGTGGATTTTCCAATGTTTAAAACGTCAGAAAAATCCACCGCACTTGATTTTATCTCCCTTGTAGCGTGCAACTTGTTGCACGAAATGATGAATCGTTGATGTGAAGAATGACGTTCGGAGCGTATTTGTGCGAGAGGTGGCATTCGATGAATCTGTAGAACGGCATGGCGTTTGATCAATCCATGGGTAACATGATGTGCGGTGGGGAATTCATCGTGCATCAAGATGCACGCTACCATGCTTTACATATTAAACCCATAAAAGTGCGGTGAATTTCAACAACGTTTAAAACGTCAGAAAAATCCACCGCACTTGATTTTATCTCCCTTGTAGCGTGCAACTTGTTGCACGAAATTGATCGTCGTTATTATGACAGCACGACATTCTTGCGTATCATCGCATTTAGTCAATCCACGAGCGGCACGGTATTCGATAAATCCGTGGGCAACACCATGTGCGGCGTAGAATCTGTCGTGCATCAAGATGCACGCTACCATGCCTTAATATATTAAACACCAAAAGTGCGGTGGCTTTTTCCAATGTTTAAAACGTCAGAAAAATCCACCGCACTTGATTTTATCCCCCTTGTAGCGTGCAACTTGTTGCACGAAATTGAACGTCGTTATTATGACGGCAAGACATTCTTGCGTATCATCGCATTTGGTCAATCCGCGAACGGCACGGTATTCGATAAATCCGTGAGCGACATTATGTGCGGCGTAGAATCCATCGTGCATCAAGATGCACGCTACAAAAAATGCCGATCGGTGTTCACTGATCGGCATTGTGTTTGAAAGGTATTATCGCATTATTTGCGTTTTATTTTTTGTGAAGAAGATGTCCCCAATTCTTCTTGAAGACCTAAAATTTCACTAAAGGCATCAAGTAATTGTTGTTTGTTTTTAACTACGTAGTAGTAATCATCAACACATTTTTTCCATGCATCATAGTTCTGCATATTATCATTTGTGGTAGAACCTGCAAATGCTTTTTTCGGATCATAAGAAATGGCAATAAACCCGATTCTTGTATCCTGCTTTTCATATTTTGGATTTTGTAATGAGTCTATTTTTTTCTTAATTTTTTCACACATTCCATTATTTTGAAACGCTGGAAAAGAACCAAAATATGGAAAGTTATCTATCCCATCAGAAACAACAACCATTACCCTTTTAGGATTTTTCCCAAGCTTATCTAACTTATCTCTATAAGCCTTATCTTCCGCTAATATGGCATTTGTCGCTATTATCATACCCGCGGATGCACTTGTTTGGTTCTTTGGATTTATCGCATTAAATTCTTTGACTAAATCCTTCTGTCCATTTTTTCCCTCAAACCAAGCTTGTGTTGACAGACTTGCTGTTTCTTTTTCCTTTTTAGGGCAAATATACTCTAATCGGCTATTTGGTACGTCAAAGGTGAGTGGATATGATTTAAATTTTCCATCAAATGAGTCAATTTGATCAACGGTTTTCTTTACATCCGTGTATTGTCTAAATAAGTATGTTAATGGATATTTCTTAGTCCCCGACACCTGTAAATTATTTCCATACATTTCATTGCTAACAATTTTTATCACATTCTCTCTCGTGTCTTTTATTTTACAGGTGTAATCAAAAATTGGTCTAGTACCTGCTGCTTTCTCTGCTCTAGGCTCTACCCATGTCTTTGGTTCATCTTTACAATCAAAAAAATATCCTTCTTTAACACCATATCTTTTTGACGCTTCTTTTAAAAAGTCATTTTTTTCTTTAGCGTAATAATTATTAAAATAAACATCATGCGTAATGACTTCCTGAGATTTTTCCTTTGTACTTAAAATAGGCATTTGACAACGCTTATCATTTAACTGACGAGCGGCTGCATTAAAAAGCGTAAAGCCAACGCGACTAGCGCTATTGCCATTATCTAATAAGGTTTGTGTTACTTCATCAACGACTTCTCTTAACACCTGAATCTTGCTTTGTACACCCGGAGGTAACGGTGCATTGTTGTTATTTAAATCTTGATCCATGGATCCCGAAAAGTCAGCAACCAACATCACTTCCATCGGCACACCACCACTTGTTTTTACGGCATAAGACGCACCTGAATTGACTGGTAGGCGACCATCCGGGCTTTTTACCCATTCATCAATAACGCCGAAACCATTTCTACGGCGGACGTCCCCTTGCACCGTGCAAGTTACGCCGTCTTCACCTTTACCGGACTGACTGAGCGGTTCACAAAAGGCAGTAAAATCTTTTGTAATGGTAATTGGTGCGTTTGCGCCTTCACCATAAGAACGCAAATACAACTTCACCGTATCTTGTACTAATTCTTGATTACGTTTTGTCACTCTTGTACTAAATTGTTTGTCTGCCGGCAGTGCTTTTTCTTGCGCTGTTAAATTTTGGCGCATGAGATCACTGTGATCCTTTTTGGCACGAAATTCGTTATTCTCCGCTGTCAACAATAAGGCGGCTTGGTCGGTAGCTTGTGATAAACGAGTTTTATCAAGCAAAATACCGGTGGTTTCTACGGTAAATGCCACGAGGATGATCAACGGCAGTAACAACAATGCCGTCATGACACCATATACCCCTTGTTGATCGAGGTAAAATGCTTTTATTTTTTGTGATAAACGTGAAAGAAAGCTTTCTGTTACGCTCATAACATGAACTCCAAAGTTAATTTAAATACTGAATTAGCACACCTATTCATTGAAACTTTTCTCATTAAAGATCAGAATCCATACAGACTTGTACAGATTCTACACTATTTGGAACTCAGAGGGGAAGATTTACACAAATTTTACATTGTTTTTTGCTTTATATTCTATCGGTAGCCATTAGCTCCGTTTACGCGCCAACAGCCACCATGTAATCGCTAAGAATAACATACTCGGCATCAGCGCACCGATTAGCGGAGTGGTGTTGTAAACCAAGCTGAATTTGCCGAACAGTTCGTTCACTACATAAAACAAGAAGCCAAAACAAATCCCGATGAGAATGCGTGCACCGGCAGTGACGCTACGCAATGGGCCAAAAATAAAGGACAGCGCTAACATCATCATCACGCCCACAGAAATGGGTTGAAACAACTTGCGCCAGTAGGTGAGCTCGAAGTTTTTTGAATCCTGCCCCGTTTCTTTTAAGAAGGTGATGTAATTAGATAATCCCGAAATGGATAACGATGTTGGTCTTAAAGATGCCACACCCAGTTTGTCAGGGGTTAAATTAGTTTGCCATTCTTCATTTAAGCGGTTGACCGTGTTGACTCCCTCTGGTTGAATGATGGATTCATTGACTTGTTGTAACATCCACTTGCCGTCATTAAATATGGCCTGATTAGCGTGCTTGAGTTTTTCCAAGCGGCGTTGTTCATTAAAGGTGTAAATATAAATATCGTGTAATTCTATGTCATCGGAGATGCTGCGAACATACACGAAATTATTGCCATCTTTCGCCCAAATGCCGTTTTTTACCGATAACATCGACCCGCCGGAAATGGCTTTGGAACGCATATCACGGGCAAATTGTTCGGTTTGCGGAATACCCCATTCGCCAATCATCATGGTCAATAACACTAACGGAATGGTGGTTTTCATCACCGCAAGACCGATTCGCATACGGGAAAAACCGGAAGACTGCATGACGACCAATTCACTCCGGCTGGCAAGGTTGCCTAAGGCGATTAATGCGCCCAATAAGGCTGCCATGGGGAAAAACGTTTCCACATCTTTTGGCATGGTCAATACGGTGTAAGCAATCGCTTGCCAAATATCGTAAGTGCCTTTACCGATGCTACGAAATTGCTCCACAAATTTAATGATCGCAGACAAGCCTACCAACATGAATAACGTGGCAAAAATCGTGCCTAAAATGCTTTTACCGATATAGCGTTCTAATGTATTCATCATGTTTATCCTTGTTTTGCCGTCTTGCCGAAGGAATAACGAATGCGATACATAAACGCACTATGCCAACTATTCAAGAAAATCGCAAAAGCGAAAAAGGTGATATTCACTAACGGCATGAACAACGAGGCATCTAATTTGCCTGCGCTGCCGGCAGACTTCAGCGAGCTTTGTAATAGGAAGTAAATCAAATATAACAACAACGCCGGCAATACTTTGGCAAAGCGGCCTTGACGTGGATTCACACGGCTTAACGGCACTGCCAGCAATGCCATAATCGGCACCGCGAGAATCAAGGTTAGACGCCAATGAAACTCGGTTTTCATCGCCGGCGTATTGGCATTCCACAATTGCATAATGTCCATTTCACCGGCTTCATCGGCATCCTCTGCCACGGTTTTATGACCTAAATAAGCTTGATATTCGTCAAAATGCGTAATGCGAAAATCAGGCAAAATTGCCGTACCTTCAAAACGATCACTATTTTGCAAATTTAAGATCTGATCGCCGTTTGGCAAGGCTTTTAATTCGCCTTTTTCCGCCACAATCACGGAAGGCTTGCTCTGCCCTTTGGGCTGAGTTTGGAAGACATAAACGTTATTGATTTGGTTATCTTGAATGTTATCAATAAACAACACGAAATCGCTGCTATTTGCCGTCATAAATTGACCGGCAGACAATGCCCCCATATTCGGATTGGCTTTCGCTTCCTCTACAATTTCCGTTTGCTTATGAATCGCCCACGGCGTCAACCATAAGGCATTGTAAGCCGCCACCGCAGCAGTAAACAAAGACAGGATCAAGACGACTTTAATCAAAATGCCTTGACCAATACCGCAAGCGCGCATGACGGTGATTTCACTTTCTGCGTATAAACGCCCCAAGGTCAACAAAATCGCGATGAATAAACAAAGCGGCAACATTAATTGCGCCATGGTTGGCATCCCTAGCCCGAGCAAGGAAAACACCAAATCGGCAGGCACTTGTCCATTTGCCGCAGAACCCAACACGCGCACCAACTGTTGACAGAAAAAAATCAACAGCAAAATGAACAAAATCGCTATTTGGCTTTTAAAAACTTCTTTCGTTAAATATCTGGTTAAAATCACGTTATTGCCTATTTTTTCTCTTGCTATTTCAGCAAAAGAGATTAAATTCGTTGCATTTGACACGGGCAAATTAAGCGCAAGCCCGAAATAATAAGTAGCGTATAATACCTTAAATTTGATATCGAAAACAGAAAAATAAGCGAGGAAAACATGAAGTACAGCGCGCAACAAGCCACCATAAACGCATCTGCCGATTGCCTGATTGTCGGCGTATTTGAAGAGAAAACCCTGTCGCCAAGTGCGGTTAAAATTGATGATGTTTCGCAAAACTACCTCAGCCGACTTGTCGAAAGCGGCGAAGTTAGCGGTAAATTAGGCGAAACGACATTATTACGCCATCTTCCCAACATTGCCGCCGAACGTGTGTTACTGGTGGGTTGTGGCAAAGCAGGCGAACTACTAAATGAACGCCAATATAAGCAGCTTATCCAAAAAACCGTCCAAGCCCTAAAAACTACCCAAGCTAAAAGTGCGGTCAGTTTTTTAACCGACATTTCCCTGAATCAACGTGATATTTATTGGAACATTCGCTTCGCTATTGAAGCCATCGAACAGGATTTGTATCAATTCACTCAATTCAAAAGCCAAAAAACAGCAGAAAAATCCACCGCACTTTGTGAATTGATTTTTAACGTTGATGCTAACGATCAGGCACTTGCCGAACAAGCGATTCAGCATGCCTCTGCAATCACCCTCGGCGTACGCCATGCTAAAGATGTGGCGAACTGCCCGCCGAATGTGTGCAACCCAACTTATCTAGCGAACAAAGCCTTGCACTTAGCCGAAACCTCACCACTGATAAAAACCACTATTGTAGGTGAAGCCGAGATGGAAAAACTGGGTATGGGTGCCTATCTTGCGGTGTCACGCGGGGCGCACAACGAAGCAAAATTAGCCATTATGGAATACCGTCATCACCCGAATCCAAATGCCAAACCGATTGTCTTGGTGGGCAAAGGCTTAACCTTTGACGCCGGCGGTATTTCCCTCAAACCGGCTGCCGACATGGATGAAATGAAATACGACATGTGTGGCGCGGCTTCCGTTTATGGCGTGATGAATGCCTTAGCACAATTACAACTGCCATTAAACGTGATCGGCGTGATGGCAGGTTGTGAAAATCTCCCGGACGGCAATGCCTATCGTCCCGGTGACATTCTCACCACCATGAACGGCTTAACCGTGGAAGTCTTAAACACCGATGCGGAAGGTCGCTTGGTGCTGTGTGATACGCTCACTTATGTAGAACGTTTCGATCCTGAACTGGTCATTGACATTGCCACCTTAACAGGCGCTTGTGTCGTGGCATTAGGGCAACACAACAGTGGTTTAGTCTCTACTCATGACGACATTGCAGCCGCGCTTGAACAAGCGGCACAACAAAGTGCCGACAAGGCATGGCGTTTACCGTTAAGCGAAGAATACCAAGAACAGTTAAAATCCAACTTTGCCGATTTAGCCAATATTGGCGGACGCTGGGGCGGTGCGATCACAGCAGGGGCGTTCCTCGCCAATTTCACCAAGAAATATCCATGGGCGCACCTCGACATTGCCGGAACCGCATGGCTACAAGGCGCAAACAAAGGGGCTACCGGCAGACCGGTTTCCTTGCTCGTACAATTCCTGTTAAATCAAGTGAAATAAAAATACGACCCAAAACGACCGCACTTAGAATGCCTGAGAATGACTTATGACAATCGACGACATAGATTTTAATGCGCTTTATAAGCAACATCTTATCGCCTGTAATCATTATCATTTGCCGCCGGACAAATGGGATAAAAAAGCGCCCAAAATGGCTGAAAATTTGGTGGGTAAGCCAAGTTGCTATAACGCGCAGTTAATGGCGGCAATGCAAATGCAGCCGGATGAAACCCTCTTGGATATCGGCTGCGGTCCGGGTACATTTGCCGTACCTTTGGCGCAACATTGTCGTCAGGTTTACGCATTGGATTACAGCACGGGCATGTTGACGGCACTGGCTGAGTTCAAACACGCCCTACAACTGGATAATTTACACTTACTCCATAAATCTTGGGCGGATAACTGGGATGATGTGCCGGCGGCAGATGTGGTACTTGCCTCCCGCTCTACCTTGGTCGATGACTTAGATGATATGATCGCGAAGATCTGCGCCAAAGCCAAAAAACGGGTGTATCTCACTTCGGTGACGCAACGCCATTTTTTAGATGAAGGCGTGTTTTCTGCGATTGGGCGTAATGATGTGGGTTTCCCCACCTATATTTACCTGCTCAATCGGCTTTATCAAAAAGGCATTCAAGCGAATCTGAATTTCATTGAAACGGAATCCGGTCGCTTTATGGGCGAAACCTATGAAGATTTGTTGAATTCCGTGGAATTTTCACTTGGTGCGTTAAATGAACAAGAAAAACAACATCTTGCGGAGTTTTATCATCAAAAACAACATCACAATGAACCGATTAAACACGGACAGCCCAAATGGGCGTTAATTTGGTGGGATGTCGCTTAAATGCAGCGAAAATCCCCCGCTTTCATCACGCATTTTATTCATCATAGACGGAGTAACAGACAATGGATTTCGGTTTAACAGAAACAATCATTAAAAACATCGGTTGGCATTTGCGCCATTTCCCCAATGTTGAAACAGCGATTTTGTTTGGCTCGCGCGGGAAAGGGAATTTTCGTGAAGACTCGGACATTGATTTAGCCTTAAAAGGCGATGGCATTACTGACGCCATGTTGCACGACATTCAGCAAACCCTATCGCAAACTACCCTTCCGTATAAATTCGATATAGTCATTTATGACAAGATTACCGATCCGGTTTTACTGGAACATATTCAACGGGTTGGCAAAATTTTCTATGAAAAGAAAAATTGCGCCATTCAACATCGTCGTTACCAACTTTTCCGTTATTCCATTCCGGTAGATTCGCAACTGATTTTGCGCAATCGCTTTTTGAAAAAGCGTGAAGGCCTTTTGGTAAAAGTGTGCTGTGGGCAAAATGAAGGTTGGGGTGAAATTGCACCATTGCCGGAGTTTAGTCATGAAACCTTAGACCAAGCCCAAGCCCAAGCCATCGAATGGCTGGAAAAATGGGATCAATCCCGCAGTTGTAATGTGAAATTGGATTTAACGGCGGATTTATATCCTTCCGTGGCGTTCGGGCTCAGTTGTGCCTTGATGGAAATGAAAGGTCGCTTGGACGATGAAGGCAATTATCAAACGGCACCTTTATGTTATGGCGATCCGGATGAGCTTTATGAACCGCTGGATCAAATGCAGGGTGAAAAAGTGGCGAAAGTGAAAGTGGGCATGTATGAAGCCAATCGTGATGGACTTATTGCCGATATGCTGTTAGAAGCCATTCCGGACTTGCAATTACGGCTAGATGCTAATCGCAGTTGGACGCCTGCTAAAGCGCAAATGTTTGCCAAATATGTGAAACCTGAGCATCGTGAGCGCATTCAATTTATTGAAGAACCTTGCAAAACCCGTGAGGAAAGTCGTCAATTTGCGGCAGAGACCGGCATTAACATTGCCTGGGATGAAAGTGTACGCGAACCAGATTTTCGCGTGGAAAAAGAACCGCACTTAGCGGCGATTGTGATTAAACCGACCTTAGTGGGATCTATTGAGCGTTGTGCTGAGTTGATTGCTCAGGCGCACGCGTTAGGTATTAAAGCGGTTATCAGTTCCAGCATTGAAAGTAGCTTTGGTTTAACCCAACTGGCGCGTATGGCAAAACAATATACGCCAAATGTCACGCCGGGCTTAGACACACTGGATTTAATGGATTATCAAGTCATCAGATCTTGGCCGGGGTCGAAATTACCTGTCGTTGGCTTGGATTCGGAATTCATCACCGAAGTCATTTTAGATTAAAAGTGCGGTCATTTTTTCGGTTATTTTTTATAGTGCGGTTTTTACAGATTAGACCAGCCGAAAGCGAAAAATCATTATAATGCGCGCAATAAAAAGGAATGTGATATGTCATCAAAATACAACATTTTACTGTTAAATGGCCCGAATTTGAATATGTTGGGTGTGCGTGAACCGAGTCATTACGGGCATTTATCCTTAGCGGAAATTGAACAGCATTTGCAACAACAAGCAGTAAAACAGCAAGTGGCACTGGATTGTTTTCAAGCCAATAGCGAAGAAAAATTGATTGAGAAAATTCACCAAAGCTTTCAAAAAGTGGATTTTATTATCATCAATCCCGCGGCCTATACCCACACCAGTGTAGCCTTGCGTGATGCGTTACTTGCCGTTGGCATTCCTTTCGTTGAAGTGCATTTATCCAATATTCATAAACGAGAACCGTTTCGTCATCATTCCTATTTTAGCGATGTGGCGGAAGGGGTGGTTTGTGGCTGCGGTGCGCAAGGGTATGATTTTGCGTTGCAGTTTGCCGTAAATTATCTTTCAAAAAAGTAAAATTTGACGAAATTTAACGAAAATCACAGAATTTTATCGCCAAAATGATGATTTTGCGGTAATCTCTCGGGCGAAAATTTATCTTAATCCACACCGCGCTTTTTTTCTAAAAAGTGCGGTTTAAATTTAATATGTTTTAGGGAAAACTATGGACATTCGTAAAATTAAAAAACTGATTGAATTAGTAGAAGAATCCGGCATTACGGAACTTGAAGTTTCAGAAGAAGAGGGCTCTGTACGCATTAGTCGTGCTACAGTTGCTGCACCGGCAAATGTTCAATATTCCATTCCGGCAGCGGCACCAACACCGGTTGCGGCACCTGTTGCACCTGCTGCCGCGCCGGTAGCCCCGGCTGCCGCACCTGAGGAAATTGCCGGTCATAAGATCCGCTCTCCGATGGTCGGCACATTCTATCGTAGCCCAAGCCCAGAAGCGAAAGCCTTTGTTGAAGTCGGTCAAACCGTAAAAGTGGGTGATGCACTTTGCATCGTTGAAGCGATGAAAATGATGAACCGTATTGAAGCGGATAAAGCAGGTGTAGTAAAAGCTATTTTAGTAAATGATGGTGAGCCTGTCGAATTTGATGAGCCGTTGATTATTATCGAATAGTTAACATAGCACACCATAATTTAAACAAGAATGGATTTATTATGTTAGAAAAAGTTGTTATCGCCAATCGTGGTGAAATTGCACTGCGAATTTTGCGCGCCTGCAAAGAATTGGGCATTAAAACCGTTGCGGTACATTCTACGGCAGACCGTGAACTGAAACACGTTCTGCTTGCCGATGAAACCGTGTGTATCGGTCCTGCTCAATCTGCAAAAAGTTATTTAAATATTCCTGCCATTATTGCTGCTGCAGAAGTAACCGGCGCTGATGCTATTCACCCGGGCTATGGATTCCTTTCCGAAAACGCCGATTTTGCCGAGCAAGTAGAAAGTTCCGGTTTTATCTTCATCGGTCCTACCGCGGATGTGATTCGTTTGATGGGTGACAAAGTATCTGCCATTAACGCCATGAAAAAAGCCGGTGTGCCTTGCGTACCGGGTTCTGATGGCCCATTAACCTCTGACATCGCGAAAAACAAAGAAATCGCGAAACGTATTGGCTATCCGATTATTATCAAAGCCTCCGGCGGCGGTGGCGGTCGTGGTATGCGTGTAGTGCGTAGCGAAGAGGCGTTAGAAGAGTCTATTGCCATGACGAAAGCCGAAGCGAAAGCGGCTTTCAACAACGACATGGTTTACATGGAAAAATATTTGGAAAATCCACGTCACGTGGAAATTCAAGTATTAGCAGACACCCACGGCAATGCCGTTTACTTGGCAGAGCGTGACTGTTCTATGCAACGTCGCCACCAAAAAGTGGTGGAAGAAGCGCCTGCACCGGGTATCACCGAAGAAGTACGTCGTGATATCGGTTCCCGCTGTGCGAAGGCTTGTGTGGAAATTGGCTATCGTGGTGCCGGTACGTTTGAATTCTTATATGAAAACGGTGAGTTCTATTTCATTGAAATGAATACCCGCATTCAAGTGGAACATCCTGTAACGGAAATGATTACCGGTGTGGACTTGGTGAAAGAGCAATTGCGCATTGCTTCCGGCTTGCCGATTTCTTTCAAACAAGAAGACATCAAAGTGAAAGGCCATGCCATTGAATGTCGTATCAACGCGGAAGATCCAAAAACCTTCTTGCCATCACCGGGCAAAGTTGATCATTTGCATTCTCCGGGCGGTTTAGGTGTACGTTGGGATTCGCACATTTACGCAGGTTACACCGTTCCTCCGCATTATGATTCCATGATCGCGAAATTGATTACTTACGGCGATACCCGTGAAGTGGC
>ERZ773059.226-NODE-226-length-31573-cov-19.860810_pt1 | contig 31573 bp, 22 predicted proteins | sample MGYA00580514_ERZ773059 | MGnify/ENA primary metagenome ERZ773059 (study PRJEB29015, sample SAMEA2737981) | human oral metagenome | biome: human oral; feature: human-associated habitat; material: dental | place: China | collected 2056 ...
GCGGCGTGTACTCGATAGAACGCCGCGGCAAGATGGCCGAATTGATGAAACAGCTAAGCAAATAGCCAAGAACCGATGGCCGCTGCTTGGCCTTGTTGCGTAGGCTTTCTTTGGTGTAAAATATGGGCCTGTGCCTTGCCTTTGCCTTTTTGATGAAGCGATGAAGGGGGCGAGTGCCTGGTAACAGTGCGTTTGGCGCTGCCGCTGTATGGCTAACAGCATTTGGATATGTTGTGGCAAGCGTTGATATAAGGGGTACTTGTGAGGGATGTACGATGTTCGGTTGGGGTAAGCTGTAAGGGATATTGCCATTTGCGCCTCTCTTGTTTTGTTAAAACACCTGTGAGAATAAAACACCTTAGTATATGAAACGAAAACTATTAACTATTGCCTTTGCACTGTTTGCAGCATTGCTGATGGCACAAGAAAAACCGCGGCGTGCCGTATATAACGAGTATGCTGGCGCATCGGGCATTATTGGCGCAAATTTCGATTCGCGCTTTTCGGCGAACAGCCATCTGGGCTATCGCCTGGGGTTGGCCTTTAATGCAGGAAGAACATCTGAAAAAAGCGAAGACGGAGCTTCCGTTTATCAAGGTCCTGCGGCGGTGTTCGAGGCTTACGGTCTGATTGGTAGAGCTAACCATAGTTTGGAATTGGGGGTGGGGATGATGCATGGCATTTTTCTACGCACTTATGAATGGGATGCGTCGCCCTGTCCTGGTTGCTCGTACGAACCGTACGAAGAGTGGAACTATGGTTACTATGGCTTTGCGAATGTGGGCTATCGCTATCAGCCTGCCGTAGGTTTCTTTCTCCGCACTGGTGTCAATCCAACGTTTGTTCCCGAAACCCGATATGGCATCTCTCGCTTCCTTGTATATCCTTACTTGGCCCTAGGCTTTGCCTTTTAAGCGTTAATGGGCGGCCGACTAGCTGGTATGGCTTTGCTAAAAGGCTCTGTTTGTTGCAAATTAAAAAACGAAAGGATGCCTAGATAGCCTAGGCATCCCGATGGGGTAAGCCACATGACCTATGACGGTTGTGGCTATGAAGGTGTGTAAGGGGCTTTATTTCTCTTCCAGCATGGGCAGATACTTGCCGTAACCCTGCTTTTCCATATCTTCTTTTGGTACAAAACGCAGCGATGCGCTGTTGATGCAATAGCGCAACCCGCCCGTTTCCTTGGGGCCATCGTTAAATACATGGCCTAGATGCGCGTTGCCTTTGGCCGAACGAACCTCGGTGCGCAGCATGCCATGCGAACGGTCTTCGATGTTGTTTAGCAATTGGTTGTCGATGGGTTTCGAGAAAGCGGGCCACCCACAGCCCGAATCGAACTTGTCGGTAGAAAGGAATAGCGGTTGGCCTGTGGTTACATCCACGTATATGCCGGGGCGAAACTCGTGGTCGTATTCGTTTGCGAAGGGGCGTTCGGTGGCTGCGTTCTGTGTCACCTCGTATTGCAGGGACGTTAGTTTGCTTTTCAATTCTTCGTCAGAGGGCTTGGCGTAGACTTTCTTTTCACCTGTTTCCTTGTTGGCTTTGCGGGCCATGTCGAACAAGGCTTGTGGCAGGTGGCAGTAGCCCGTAGGGTTCTTGTCCAAGTAATCTTGGTGATAATCCTCGGCATCGTAGAAGTTTTTCAGGGGCAACACCTCCACTTGCAGCGGTCGGTCGTAGCGTTTGGCCACCTTCGCCATTTCTGCTTGGATGATGGGCAGATCGTTAGGGTTGGTGTAATAGATGCCCGTGCGGTATTGCGTGCCCACGTCGTTACCTTGTCGGTTGAGCGAAGTGGGGTTAATCGACTTGAAATAGAGTTGCAACAGCAGCGAAAGCGGCAGGCGTTCGGGGTCATATGCCACGCGTACGGCCTCGGCAAAGCCCGTCTTGTCTGTGCAAACCTCTTGGTACGAGGGGTTCTTGCCATGTCCGTTGGCATATCCCGTCTGCGTTTCTGTCACGCCGTCTATTTGTTTCAGATAGTGTTCCGTACCCCAGAAGCATCCGCCGGCGAGGTATATTTCAGCTTTCGTGTTCATTGTTTGTCCTTTCTTTTCTTGGTTTTTACTATTGCCTGTGCAGCAAGCCATAACTGTACATAGTGCGGTTATGGCCAATTTTATTGTCAGCCTGTTCATTTTTTGTTTGTTTTGAGTTACGGCAAAACTATACATTTTTGCGCAAACGGCCAAAGATGCCGAACTTTTTGAACGTTATTTAAAGAAAAAACATTACTTTTGCACTAGAACTATGTTGTGCGGCATGCTTTTAGTCAGGCACTGCCGCCCACGTTTTGAAACTTCATTTACTTGCAAGTAACATGCAAATACGATTGGCAACAAGGGCCGACCTCGATGCTGTGATGCGCCTGTTGAACATCGGCAGGCAACGTATGGTGGCCGCAGGCAACACCCAGCAGTGGGTGGAGGGCTATCCACGGCGTGCCACGGTTGAAGAAGACTTGCGCCGCGCGCAATGCTATGTGGGCGAGAACGATGAACGAGTGGTGGCTACCTTTGTGTTGGCCGAGGGTCCCGACCGCACATACGCACACATCTGGCAAGGCCAATGGCTCCACAACGAAAGGCCTTATTGCGTGATACATCGTATAGCGGCCGAAGAAACGCGACGCGGCGTGTTTGCCGAGGTGATGAGGTTTTGCAAGTGCAGGGCCAAGAACCTGCGTATCGACACCCATCGCGACAACGCCCCGATGCTGTACAACATCAAAAAACACGGCTTTGACTATTGCGGGGTGATACACACCGACAATGGAAGTGAACGCTTGGCCTTTCAATGGCTGCGAACAGAAACATACTAAAATGATAAAGCAATATGAAGAGAGTTCTTATTAATACCAACATGTTTGCAATGCTGCTGATGCTGATGGCACTGGTGGCACAGCCCGTTTGGGCGCAACACCAGTTCGGCGAGAGACGCAAGAGTTATGGCTACGGCGTAGACCGGAACGCCGTTTATTTTGAAGGGCGTGTGATACCTGGTGCCGATGCACGCACGTTTGAATATCTGGCACACGGCTATGCGCGCGACCGCAGGGCGGTTTACTATCGTGGCGAAGTGTTGCAAGGTGCTAATCCGCGCACGTTTCGTGTGGTGGGCGATGCCGAAGAACAGCCCCCAGTGGTGATTCCCGATGGACGGGGAGGCGGCATCGACCCGCGTGATGGTGCCGATTGGGGGCGTTTCCCCGAAGAGTTGTTGCCTGGAAACAGCTTGGGTTTCGGTTATTCGAAAACCAATTTCGACGTGTATTACCTCGGAAAGAAGATAGATGCCTCGGCCAGTAGCTTTCAGGTGCTTAGCTTTGGCTATGCCAAAGATGCTTTCAACATTTATTTTGAGGGTGCAGAGGTGAAGGATGCCTCGAGCGGAACGTTTCGCGTGCTGATTGATGGCTATGCCAAAGATGCGTTTAACGCCTACTATCGTGGGCGCGAAATACCCGATTGCAATGTCCGTACCTTTGAATGTATGGGTAAAGGCGTGGCGCGCGACGACGAGAATAAGTATTTCTTGGGGCAGAAGGTGGTGTGGTAGCGGCCTTGCCCAACGAGGTAAAGGCCCATCGCCCTCGGCCGCTCTCCACGGTGGGAGTGGCGTAACGGGCTTTGCTGGCATAGCGGTAGGCTTGCCGATTGTTTCAAATTGGCAAGCCTAACGCTGTTGCTGGCTTGTTAAATTGTGAACTCGTTAACTCGTCCACAGGTTAACTCGTCAACTGGTCAACTGGTTAACTTGTCTACTTGTCCACTCGTCAACTGGTTGGCTTGTCCACTCGTCAACTGGTTAACCAGTCAACTTGTTCACTTGTCAACCAGTCAACTTGTTCACTTGTCAACTAATCACTCAGGATAACAATAAAGAAAAATGAGAAAAGTATTAAGATTTTTGTTGCCCGATAGGCAACAGCGTTGTAGCACAGCCGCTTTTTTATTAGTGGCTCGTGTGGTTTTTGCCCTATTGTTGGCATCACATGGATTGCAGAAGTTAGAAGGTTTCGAACAGATGTCTGACGGTTTCCCCGACCCTCTGGGGCTTGGCAGCGGCCTATCGTTGCTGTTGGCCATCTTCGGCGAGTTGGTTTGCTCGTTGGCTTTGGTAGTAGGTGTGCTCAGTAGGCTAGTATTGTTGCCCATGATATTCACCATGTGTGTAGCCTTTTTCATGGCTCATGGTGGCTCAATGGCCGAGGGCGAACTGGCTTTTGTTTACCTTGTGGTGTTCGTTCTGCTGTTTTTTGCAGGTCCAGGCCGTTTCTCCGTAGACGGATGGCTTGCCAAAAAACTGGGAGGGCAAGCCGCGAATTGAGGCAATACGCTTATTTGCTCATGGGTCTGTGGGCTTACCAACCTGTAACCAACATGTGTTGTCGTCGACACAAAACAAATCAGGAACGATATTATAACAGGCGGTTCGGCTTGTTGCAGCCTTTAAACCAAAACCAGCGGCGCACAAGCACCGATGAAAGGTGTTTGTGCCTGCACTTCAAGATGCCCCATGCGGGTATGTTGCCAACAACTTGTTGGCACGCGCGGGGCTTAAACAATCCTTTTTTGCGTTAGCAGTTTGTCAGCCTGTGAGCTGGTGGGCATGCTTATAACTTTAAAGACGTGTGGACACAAACTAACGCAACTGGTTGCTGGTTCGTTGGCTTGTAAGTTACTGAACGCATCAACTTATAAGCCAATGAAATCATGGATTTGTCAACAGATGGACACGTCAGCTCGCAAACGTATCAGCACATGCACACGCCAACTCATCAACACAAAAACTTAAATCTCCACTTTTTATTTTACAATGCGTCTCTAATTTTCGCGCCATTCTAGCGAAAATACAGGCTAAAAAGTAGAGAAATAGCCACTATTTCTAGTCTCCCACGTCTTTTGTTTTGTCTTCTTTCAAGAAAATCACCTGCGTTTTGCACCATTTTGCCTTTCTATTTTGGTTGCCACCTCGTATTTTCTAAGGCCTAATAACTTGCTTTTAACCCCTAAAAACCCACTTTTTGGTGCCTATTTTGCCCTTTTTTGCCATGTGTTTCATGGCTCTAAAAGGTTTTGTTTATACCATTTGCCATGTATTTTTATGCTTTTCGATTCGCATTTTGCAGCAAATTGCCCTGCATTTAGCACCATTTTACCTTGCGTTTAGTACCAAAACGCACTGCGTTTAGTACCAAAACGCACTGTGTTTTGCACCATATTGCCCTGCATTTAGCGGCAAAACGCACTGCATTTTGCTGCAAATCGCCCAAAAACGGGTGTTAGTGGCGGTCAGTTTAAATAAAAATTCATTTTGCCTGCATGTACAACTACCCCCTTTTTGCATCGAAACAAACCTCCGCGAGAATCGATTTTTTGCGGCAAGGTGCGCGGTTGGTGGACGAAAAGGGTAGTCATAATGTTAAAATTTCTGCTGAAAAGTTTACAATGGCTGACTCGTCAACTGGTTAACTTGTCAACTCGTTAACTGGTCAGCTCGTCAACTGGTTAACTCGTCAGTTAGTCAACTGGTCAACTCGTCAACTGGTTAAATCGTTCGCCTTTTCGTGTTTTGACCTAAATACGTCCGTTTTTTGGCATAAGAACATAAGAAACATAAGGAAGGCATCTTTACTTTTTCCTCATGATGTGCCACAGGGAAAATGCTTTCAACTTGTAAATAAAGAATTGATAAGGGCCTCTGCCAACTTACTTTTTGGGGTGTATAACCGCGTTTTGACACAGACAAAGGGGGCGGAATTTCAGATTTTATCGTATCTTTGTTCAGTACTTCGTACACGGGCGGGAACGTGTATCTTGCTTTTACGGCACAAAGATAATAAACTCCTCTCAATTTGTAGAGATTTTAAAAGTCTAGATGACCTCAAAGATTAAAGTAAGGACAACTTTAAATATTAAAATTCAAGACGACGTCAACTCATCCATTCATCCACTCTCGAACTCGTCAACTCAATATGATTGAACACCAACTCATCGTATCTATTCTGCTGATTGTAGCCATCTGTTTGCTGGTGATGGTTAGCCATCGCATCAAGGTGGCCTATCCCGTGATGCTTGTTTTGGGCGGTATAGCCCTGAGTTTCGTCCCCGGCATGCCCCGTTTGCGCATCCATCCCGATGTGATATTCCTCGTGTTTCTTCCTCCGATACTCTACGAGGCCGCAGCGGCCAACTCGTGGAAAGAGCTGTGGCACTGGCGGCGCATCATCGGTTCGTTCGCTTTTATCGTTGTGTTTATTACGGCTTTGGTTGTAGGATATATTGCCAACACGTTCATTCCAGGGTTCTCTGTTGCCCTAGGTTTCTTGATTGGCGGCATCGTTTCGCCGCCCGATGCCGTGTCGGCTGCGGCCATCATGAAGTTTGTGAAAGTGCCGCGGCGCATCTCGGCCGTGCTCGAAGGCGAGAGTTTGTTCAACGATGCCAGTTCGCTTATCATCGTAAAGTTTGCCCTTATCGCCATTGGTACGGGCCAATTTGTGTGGCATCAGGCCGCCGCCTCGTTCGTTTGGATGGTTATTGGCGGGGCCGGCGTGGGCGTGTTGCTGTCGTATGTGCTTATCAAACTGCACAAGTGGTTGCCGATGGACGAAAATATCGACACCATGTTCTCCATCATCAGCCCCTACTTGATGTACATCTGTGCCGAAACGGTTGAGGCTTCGGGCGTGTTGTCGGTGGTTAGCGGCGGCTTGTATTTCAGCTATCGCCGAATACTCATCATCGGTTCGTCGTCTAGACTGCGGGCCGAGAACGTGTGGAACTTCCTTATATTCTTGCTCAACGGGTTGGCTTTCCTTTTTATCGGACTAGACTTGCCCGAGATAATGGCTGGACTTAAAGCCGATGGCGTTAACCTTTGGACTGCAACAGCCTACGGACTGCTGATTACGGGCGCGCTGGTTGTTATACGTATGGGTGCCGCGTTTAGTGCCGTGTTCGTAACTCGCTTTATGAGTAAGTTCATCACTGTGGCCGATTCGCGTTCGCAAGGAATGGCCGGCCCCTTGGTTTTGGGCTGGACGGGCATGCGCGGCGTGGTGTCGTTGGCGGCTGCTTTGGCCATTCCGCTCTACATTCCAGGCACACAGACGCCCTTTCCCGAACGCAGCATGATGCTGTATATCACCTTTGTGGTGATTACGCTCACACTTGTTTTTCAGGGTTTAACGCTCCCAGTTCTGCTTAAATGGGTGAAATTTCCCAACTACGACGACCATCTGCCGCCCGAAGAGACGGAACGCATCATACGAATTGGTATGGCACAGGCCAGTCTGGATTTCCTTCAACGCAACAATAAGTGTGCGGATGTTACGCGTTCGGCCCTGTTGAACAGCTTGGTTACGCACTGGAACGAGCAGTTGGAAACAGAAGGGTCGGCTACGCTGTACGATGACGAGTTGCGCAAGAACTATCATAACATTCTTAACGAACAGCGGTTGTGGCTGAACAAGTTGAATAACGAGAACGAAAGGGTGGACGAGGAGATTGTTCGCCACTTTATTCACCGCATCGACTTGGAAGAAGAGCGCCTGCTGAAAGAGTGAGGCCGCTTTGGGGTATGTGTGGTTGCATTATGGCTTGCGGTGGTTGGCGGCTAGACGTAAGGCTGTGCCGATGCCGTTGCGTGGGCAACGGAAGGACGTGGAGAACGCAATGCGTTCTCGGTAAAGGCCTTTCGGCGGTTTCGTTCGTGTAGGCCGCCCTTTTTAACTATTTTTCACCAGTGCCCCATTGCTTGCTATTGCCAAAGCGGGTAATAATGTATAATTTTGTAGTTTGTAAGCTTACACATTATTTATATATAATACACAACACTTCGTATGAAAAAACTAGTGATTATTCGCCACGGCGAAAGCGAGTGGAACCAAAAGAACCTGTTCACGGGTTGGGTAGACGTGGAACTGTCTGAAAAAGGAAAGGCAGAGGCAAAACGCGCTGGCGAACTGATGAAAGAGGCCGGGCTTGACTTCGATGTGTGCTACACGTCGTATCTTAAACGCGCCATCAACACGCAACAGATTGCGCTTAAGGTGATGGAACGCGAGTGGTTGCCCGTAATTAAGTCGTGGAGACTGAACGAACGCCACTATGGAGCACTCTCTGGCCTCAACAAGAAAGAGACGGCAGAGAAGTATGGCGACGAGCAAGTGCACATCTGGCGCAGAAGTTTCGACGTTCGTCCGCCCCAAATGGAAGAGGATAACGTTTACTCGGCTCGCAAAAACCCCGCTTATCGCGATGTTCCCGTTGAGGATGTGCCCATGTGCGAGAGCCTTAAAGACACTATCGCTCGTACCGTTCCTTACTTCGAAAACGAGATTAAGCCTCTGGTAATGGAAGGAAAGCGCGTGTTTATCGCTGCTCATGGCAATTCGCTGCGTTCGCTCATTAAGTATTTCGAGAACATCTCCGACGAGGATATCATCAACGTTGAAATTCCCACAGGTACGCCACTGGTTTACGAATTCGGCGACGACTTTAAGGTAACCAACAAGTATTACTTGAAGTAATTTGAAAAAACAACTGAGCTAGGTGTATGGCTAACGCCATCGGCAAGCCTAGCCCATTAAAAAACTGCACCCCAACCTTCTCTTAGTAAGGTTGGGGTGCAGCTTTTAAGGCATCGCCTATCAACGCGTTCGTCATTGGTTTTGATTGTCGGTGTGCTCTTCGCTGAAAGCGGCAGCTTCGGCCGCAGCGATGATTTCTTCGCGCGACTGTTGGCGAGCCGTGATATGGCTGAGGTCGAATTCGGGGTCGTCGTCAAAGTCAAGCGTTTCTGCGCTTAGCTCTTCAGGTTCCCGTTCTGCATACAGGCGTTGTCGTTTTCCCTTTGGCTCGTCTTTGAGTTTGTCGTCCCTAAACACCTCCATCGGCTTTTCTTCCGCCTTTTCATTCGTTCGTCTTTCTTGTTTCTTGGTTTTTTCTTCGGTACTGCTTGGCACTTCGGGCTTGTCTGTCACCTTATCGCGTTGCGCATCATTGCGTGTCTTACGTTCGTTAGCACGCTCCGCCTTCTTTTCTGCGGTGCGTTCTTCCGGGCGTTCGTTGGTGCGTTGAGTGGCCGAACGTTCTGCCTGTTCGGCTGTTGGCAGGTTGGCTTTCGGCTTGTTGGCCTCGTTTGCCGTTTCCTTTACCGATGCCTTTGCCGACTCTTTTGGTGTCGATTGCGGTCCGTTTGCGGGTTTTACGGGCAGCAGTTGTGTTGTTGCAGCCTTGTCGTTGCCCTCTGCGCTGTCCTCGTTCTTTGTTCGTTCGGCTTTGGCAGCAAACACACGGTCGATGAATTGCGGCTCTTTTTTCAGCCTTTCGAGCGTAAGTTTCGATGCCAACTGCTGACTTTCCTTCTTGCTGTACCCTCGGCCGTTGCATCCTTCAACGCCTTCCAGGTGAACGCAGAAAAGGAAGAAGGGACTACCATTCTTGTCCTTGCCCTGCTCTTTTACGATAAAGTCGAGTTTTACGCGGTTTTTCTGGCTCCATTCAATAAGCTTACTCTTAAAGTTCACCTCCTTGTAAGCCACCTTATCAATGTTAATCATCTTGGCTAAGATGCGCTTTTCCATGAATCGCATGCAGCTGGAATAGCCGCGATCAAGATAGATGGCTCCCACCAGGGCCTCGAAAGCGTTGCCGCCCATGTAGCTGTTGTGCGATGAAGTGTGGCCAGAGGACAGTATCAACCTGCTGATACCCATCTCTTGTGCCAGCCTGTTAAGCGTTTCGCGCTGTACAAGTTTACTTCGTGTGTTGGTAAGAAAGCCCTCCCTTTTGCCGGGGAAGTGTCGGTAAACAATGTCGCCCACGATGGCGTCGAGTATGGCATCGCCCAGAAATTCAAGCCTTTCGTTGTTTACGGGCTTGCCGTTTGCCCCCCGTCGCATTACGCTTTTGTGCATCAGGGCGAGCTTATAGTAGCTAATGTTTCGCGGATAAAACCCAAGAATCTCAAATAAAGACGAGTAAAGCTCCTTTTCCTTACGGAAAGGGAGCCTCACCCTGTCGATAAGATTACTCAGCATACTTCTTGAAGATAACACAAGCGTTATGTCCGCCAAAGCCAAAGGTGTTGCTCAGTGCGGCACGCACCTCGCGCTTTTGTGCCTTGTTGAACGTGAAGTTGAGGTTATAATCAATGTTCTCGTCCACGTCGTCGTCGGCGTGGTTGATGGTTGGGGGTATGATGTCGTTCTGCACGGCCAGCACCGTGGCCATAGCCTCTACTGCACCAGCTGCTCCGAGCAAGTGTCCCGTCATTGATTTGGTTGAGCTGATGTTGAGTTTATAGGCTGCATCGCCGAAAAGTTCCTTGATGGCCTTTGCCTCCGAGATGTCGCCCACAGGTGTCGACGTGCCGTGCACGTTGATGTAGTCGATGTCTTCGGGTTTCAGTCCGGCGTCTTCCATTGCGTTTTGCATCACCAGTTTGGCGCCTAGGCCTTCGGGGTGGCTGGCCGTGATGTGGTGTGCGTCGGCACTTGCGCCCTCGCCAACCATCTCTGCGTAAATCTTAGCTCCGCGAGCCTTAGCGTGTTCCAGTTCTTCCAGTACCAGGCAGCCAGCTCCTTCGCCCATAACAAAGCCGTCGCGACTTTTGCTGAACGGGCGCGAAGCGTGTTCGGGGTCGTCGTTGCGGGTGGATAGCGCGTGCATGGCGTTAAATCCGCCTACGCCACAGCCGCATATTGCAGCCTCGGCACCACCGCTGACGATGACGTTGGCCTTACCCAAACGGATGAGATTGAAGGCATCTGCCAAAGCATTGGTAGATGATGCGCAGGCCGAAGTGGTGGCATAGTTGGGCCCGTGCAGGCCGTACATGATGGAAATGTGCCCGGCAGCGATGTCGGCAATCATCTTAGGGATGAAGAAGGGGTTGAACTTGGGTTCCTCGCCGAGGTGCTGCCCATAGTAAGTAACTTCCTCTTCAAAGGTCTTGATACCGCCGATGCCAACGCCGTAAATCACGCCAATGCGGTTACGGTCTTCTTTTTCCAAGTCCAGTGCGCTGTCTTTGATGCCCTGCATGGCCGCGATGATGGCCAATTGGGTGTAGCGGTCCATCTTGCGTGCCTCCTTCCGGTCGATATAGTCGGTTACGTTGAGGTTCTTCACCTCGCAAGCGAACTTGGTTTTGAAATTGGTGGCGTCGAAATGTGTGATGGGTGCTGCGCCACTTTTACCGGCCAACAGGTTAGCCCACGTCTCTTCGGGCGTGTTGCCAACGGGGGTAACGGCTCCAAGACCCGTCACTACTACTCTTTTTAACTCCATTGAAATGAAAAATATTGCTTTTAAGGGCGTTTCAACCAAACGCGTTGAGTGGAAAAGAAAAGGTCGTTAAGAACACGTGCACCTTCGCTGTTCCACCCTCTTGATGCGAAAGTTGAAGTCGGCCTTGTTGTTAGTCCCCTTGGGGAAATGTTGAGTTAAGAGATTTTGGTTATGGCTCCGGCATTGCCAGAGGCCATAACCAAAAGCTTGTCACTTTACTTTGCGTTTTCTTCGATGTAAGCGATAGCGTCGCCAACGGTGCCAATCTTCTCAGCCTTGTCGTCGGGAATAGAGATACCAAATTCCTTTTCGAACTCCATGATGAGTTCAACAGTGTCGAGCGAGTCTGCACCAAGGTCGTTGGTGAAGCTTGCTTCTGGCTTTACTTCTGCTTCGTCTACACCCAGTTTGTCAACGATGATAGCTTTTACTTTCGATTCAATTTCAGACATAATTGTAAAATTTAATAGTGTTTGTAAATAAATTTCATCCGATAATTTCGGGTGCAAAGGAAATCATTTTTATTCATACTCACAAGCATTTCGCTAAAAAAAGCAACTTAAATTGCACATATACCCCCTAATTGTGCATTGATTTTGGCGATTTTAACTACTTTTTAGGATTTAGAAAGGTGTTTTAAAGCACGATGTGGGGTACGGAATGGGGCACATTTTTTGGTGAATTTCACCGATTTATCCTTTCTTGCTTGTGCCATTTTTTTTAAAGAGGCTGTTTGGAGTGCTTATTTTAGTGGCTTTTGGGGTGTCTGCAACAAACCCATGTTTATACATCGGTGTCAGTACGCTTATGTTGAAGAGCTTGTTCGGGTTGCGGTACTCCGTTCCCAGAAATTGGGTTTGGTGTCAGTACACTTATGTTTAAGAGCTTGTTCGGGTTGCGGTTGGTAACCTCGATGCCGTGCGCGGGTGTCAGTGCGCTTATGTTTAAGAGCTTGTTCGGGTTGCGGTTGGTAACCTCGATGCCGTGCGCGGGTGTCAGTGCGCTTATGTTTAAGAACTTGTTCAGGAGAAAACGCACGGCGACAGTGAGCCCGACGGACAGGAAACACAATCGTGTTTCTGCTGCATAATCATTGGCTTGCCGTGCATAAAGTGGGGTTGAATGCGTGTGTTACAGATGGGTTAAAGGGGGAAGGAAGGCCACAAGAGCCGTCTTTCCTCGTTGCCGCTTGTCGGCATAAATACCCTTTTTGCGGGCATAGAAATGGGCATTAAGGGCGAGGGAAGGTAAAAGATGCGCGTGCGGAAGGCGAAATGCAGGCCTTGTGATGTGCTCTTCGCGCGTGCGCGCGTAATATATAAGATGTATGTGCGGCAAGACAACTACGATAGAGCCGCACTTCCGAGCTCCTTTCCTGGGGGAGAGGGGAACAGTACGCTTTTTAATAGGGCTACTAAACTCTCGCAAGTGGATAAGTCGAAGGATGATTTGTTCGCTTGCGAAAGTTTAGTGTAGCATCCGAATTTGTGACAGCTAGCACAAAACGGACAATGGATTTGTGGTTGTTTATGCTGTGTTTTCAGTTGCAGCACAAGCAACAGGAGGCTTGCTTGCCGTTAAAGGCAGGGCACAGGTTTTAAGCAATGCCAAGTTTGCTAGGCATTGCAGGGGGTGAACAAACATGTTCGTTAAAGGCGTTGTGCCTACTTGCGACGTTTGTATCTTATTGTGGCCTTTGTCTTTAAGTTGGTGAGTGTAAGTACGTCGCCGTTGATTTCAACCTTGAAATCCATCTCAACAAGGTCGCGCCCTTTGGGACAGGTGCTGCGCAGGTGTAGGGTGTTGTCTTTGCATCCGAAGTCGCCCTTGCGAACCAGTTCGGCATTGCCGTCAACGATGGCATGCTTATCCCAAGTAAGGTCTTTGTACCATGTTTCGTAGGTGTTTGATTGTTCGCACGAATTGCAATTGTTGATTTGCTGCCACGAGCCGATGAGTTGTTGAACAACGGGGTTGTCTCTGTCGTCGTCTGAACTGCAAGCGGCGAATGCCATGACTACGATTGCGAACATAGCGCATAACGATAGGTTCTTGATAGTGTGTAACATGATGTTTGGTTTTTAGTTTATGGTATAAATATAAGCGTGTTTAGATTGTAGTTGCCCAGGCAGGTAGAACGCTTTTGGCTGGTTTCGCTTAGCGAGCGATGGCTATTTGGGTGGGCGGTAATGATGTTTATCCGGCTAATGGTGTTGGGGTATGGGTGGTTCTCTATGCGGCCGAGCCATAGGCAGCCTTTTAACCGATTGTACTTTTCATGATGGCGCAGTTTTGTAACTATGCCTTTTCACTTCGCAAAGTTACAACTAATTTGATTAATATGAAAGAAAAAGAGAATATTTTTTAGGGGTTAAGGAGTTATGTAGTTGAGGAGTTAAGGAGTTATGTAGTTAAGGAGTTAAGCCATATGCTTAGTGTGCTATGGGAAGTTCTTTTGTCTATTCTCTGGTTTGTTAACTTTTCTGCGTTTTATGGAGTTATGGAGTTATGTGGTTGAGGAATTAAGGAGTTAAGCCGTATGCTTAGTGTACTATGGGAATATTTCTTGCAAACTCGCCAACTTGTTAAGTCCTTGATGGAGTTTAAGAGACGATAAGCTTTTCGCCACAAAGCTATTGGCTTAACTCCATAACTCCTTGATGATAAGCTTGTAGCTACAAGGCTATTGGCTTAACTCCTTAACTCCCTAACTCCTTTAACTCCTTAATTACATAACTCCTTAAACTCCTTGCATCTTACTTAATCCTTTCGATAAAGTGTTTGGGGATAGTGGGCATTGCGCCGTTTTGTGTGCATACGTATGCGCTGGTTTCAACGGCCAGGCGGTGGGCTTCGCTAACAGCAACGCCGTTGAGATAGGCCGCACAGAAACTGCCAGTGAACGAATCGCCTGCGCCAACCGTGTCGGCAACCTCCACTTTGGGCGTCTCTAAGAACGACATGGCACCAGGGGTGAACACATAACTGCCGTTTACGCCGCAGGTAAGCACAAGGGCATCGAGGTTGTATTTGCCCAAGATGAGCCAGCATTTGTTGGTCATGTCGAGTCCGGGATAACCAAACAAGCGACCAATAGTAACCAGTTCTTCGTCGTTTATCTTCAATATGTCGCATCTCTTGAACGAGTCGAGCAGCAGTTCTTCGTTGTAGAAGTTTTGGCGAAGGTTGATATCGAAGATTTTAAGGCAGTCTTTGGGTGTGGCATCGAGGAAACGGCGAATGGTGTTGCGGCTCACTTCGTTGCGTTGGGCCAACGAACCCCAACACACGGCACGGCAGTTTCGGGCCACTTCTTCAAGTTCGGGGGTGAAGGGAATGTTGTCCCAAGCCACTCCTTCCTTGATGTCGTAAGTGGGAACGCCTTGTGCATCGAGCGAAACTTGCACCGTTCCTGTGGGGAAAGGCACACGCGGCATCAGCACGTTCAGCTTTTTATCGGCGAACTTCTGGGCTATTTCGTCGCCCAAAGCATCGTTGCCCAAGGCACTAATGGCCAAGGTGTCTAGTCCGTACTGCGCGGCATGGTAGGCAAAATTTGCCGGTGCACCGCCTATTTTCTTTCCTTCGGGCAGCACATCCCAGAGTGCCTCGCCCAATCCAACGATAAGTCGTTTCATATCTTCTTTGTTGTTTTTAGTTAAGTATGCTTACTTTGCGCCAATCTTTCGGCCGTAAGTAAAGAGGTAGATAACGCCAACAGCCATTACAACGGCGGCTCCCCATTGGCCAACGGCATCGCTGGCAGGCCCCATGAGAAGGGGGAATATGGTTCCGCCGAACAGTCCCATAATCATCAAGCCCGACACTTCGTTCTTCTTGTCGGGCAAGGACAGCACGGCTTGAGAGAACACGAGCGAGAAGATGTTGGAGTTGCCGAAACCAACCAACGCGATGGCGGTGTACAGAACGGCTTTGCTTTCGCCCACGGCTAAGCCCAACATGGAAAGGGCCATCATGACAACGGAAACGTAGAAGAAGGCGCGGTTGTTGAATTTGGCCAGTATGAACGAGCCGCTAAGACAGCCAAGGGTACGGAAAATGAAGTAAAGGCTGGTGGCAAAACCTGCCTCGTCGAGCCCCATGTGCAGTCGTTCTTGCAGAATTTTGGGCGCGTGGGTGTTTGTTCCCACGTCTATTCCCACGTGACACATGATGCCGATGAACGACAACAGCACGATGGGCGTGCCCAATAGCTTGATGGTTTCCATGAAAGAAGAGGGCTTATCCTTCATGGGTTCTTCTTCGATGGGCGTGGCCGACAGCATCAGGGTGGCCAAAATGCCGATAACCATGTAGATGGGGAAGAGTATGCGCCAGCCCAAACCAAAGTGGGGGATGCAGGCTGCTGCACCCCAAGCGGCGATAATGGGGGCCATGAACGAGGCAATGGCCTTTACAAACTGGCCGAATGTGAGGGTGGCTGCAAAGCGGTCGCTACTGATGATGTTCGAGATGAGGGGGTTGAGCGACGTTTGCATAAAGGCATTGCCGATGCCCAGCAGCGAAAACGAGATTAACATCAGCTCGTAACTGTTGCCGAAGAGGGGCAAAAGCAAACTGGCCACGGTGATAACGAGCGACACAAGCACTGTTTTCTTACGCCCAATCTTGTTCATGAGCATGCCCGTTGGCACGGCAAAGATGAGGAACCAGAAGAAAACGAGCGACGGAAAGACGTTCGCGGCCGAGTCGGTAAGGTTGAGGTCGGCCTTGACATAGTTTGAGGCAATGCCCACTAGGTCTACAAATCCCATGGCGAAGAAGCAGAACATCACGGGAATGAGTGTGAGTTGGGTTGATTTACGCATAATTATTTTGTATTTAAGGCCTCACTCCCAGCCCCCTCTGGAAGGGGAGAGGGGAGTGATATGCTTTGTTGTTTATAAAGATAAAGCCTCACCCCCAGCCCCCTCTGCAAGGGGAGAGGGGAGTGATATGCTTTGTGGTTTATGAAGATAAGGCCTCACCCCCAACCCCTCTCCGAGGGGAGAGGGGAGTGATATGCTTTGTTGTTTACTTGTTAAGATTGAATGGTTGGGGTGGAGCAGTCGGACTTGTCAGACAGGTCAGACAGGTCAGACAGGTCCGACTAGTCCGACTAGTCGGACAAATTAAACCTTATTTCATCTCAAACGCCGACACACTGGCCTTGTTTCCACCCGAATTTTCGAGCAGCAAGGTGTTGTAGGGCGTTGAGGGGAACACCAAATTGGTGAGCGAAACCTTGCCTTGGGCATCTATAACCTCAACGCTACTCTTATCAACAAAGATGCGGAGCGTGGTTATCATACCGCGGGTTGGGGCAACGGTAACAGCTTTGAAGGCATCGCTGAAATCGGTTCTGCCGCTTTGGGTGCGGTCTACCGATAGCGTTTGTGCGGCCACATCGTAGCTAACAACCACCTTTTCGCCTACGGCGTTTTGCAAGGTAAGGCGTGTTTTGCCCTTGGTTTGGGGCTTAACAACCATCACTAGCTCGTATGCGCCTTTCGCGGGGTTGAAGGTTCGGCGTGCCGAGGTGCTGTTTTTAAATAACGGTGTGGCGCGTGCGGCGAACAGTTCTTTGGAAGGTGTGCGCCCAACAAAGGTCTGACCGTCGTGTTCAAAGAGGTCGAGGTCGCATGCAATGGTGTTTGCCGAGCGGAATTGCAGCGTGGGAACTTGGTTGCCATACTGCCAGTTGCTCATCCAAGTCATCAGTATGCGGCGACCTTGCGGTGCATTGTCGAAGGTTACGCCGGCGTAATGGTCCTTTCCGTAGTCCATCCACTTGGTTGTTTCGGGCTTGTCTTCGCAGGTAAACTGGTGCCCATCAAACTCGCCAATGAAGTATTGCGTGGCGTTTCCGCCGAAAGGTCCGCCAGGGTTGATGTTGCAAATAAGCATCCACTTCTGCTTATCGGTGCCGCGAACGGGCAGCTGTATCAGGTCGGGACATTCCCAAACGCCATCGTGGTTGCCGTATCCCTCGCCAAAACGGCTTTCGAATGTCCACTCTTTGAGGTTCTTCGACGAGTAGAATTGCATTTCTTGACCAGCGGCAAGCACCATTATCCAGCGTTCGGTTGGTTGGTGCCAAAACACGTGTGGGTCGCGAAAATCGGGTATCGCGGCCGTTATCACGGGGTTGCGGTCGTACTTGGTAAAGGTCTGTCCGTTGTCGGTGCTGTACGCCATGCTTTGCGTTTGGTTCTCGCCGGCCGATGTATAGAATGCCACCACCGCACCTGCGCCAAAGCCAGCAGTGTTGTTATGGTCTACAACGGCACAGCCGCTGAATATCGTTCCCAGGGCATCTGGGGCTATGGCTGTGCCTCGGTCTTCCCAATGCACTAGGTCTTTACTAACGCTGTGGCCCCACGTCATGTTCTCCCATTGCGAGCCGTAGGGGTTCCATTGGTAATAAAGGTGGTACAGCCCGTCTTTGTAAAACAGTCCGTTGGGGTCGTTCATCCATCCGTAAGGCGGCGTGTGGTGGTACAGCGGACGCCACTTTTCGCGGTTGGCTGTGTCGAAGTTGTCGGCCATTGACATGGTTTTCCAGCACACATAGTCGTTTAGGTTGCCGTTTTTACGAACGTCGCCCTGCACGTGCACATCGAGAATGAAGGGTTTCCCCTTAACGGCATCGAGTGCAAGTGGCACGAAATAGTCTACGTGGTCGGCCGCCAAGCGCACGTTAAATGCCTGAATGGCGTTGTTGTCTACGATAAGTCGCAGGTTGCAAAGCTCTGCTTTCTCTTCAACGGGCAACAGCAAGTAGCGCGTTGTGTGCGTGTCGAAAGCCAGCATGCAATGGTTTTTGCTGAGCATATTCATCTTTTGGGGATTGTCGGCATGGGCAATGGCATGCGCCACAAATAGCAACAGCAGGGTTGTTGCCAGCCTAAGCATGGGTTTGGTTAGTCTTTGTGCCATAATCTTGAATGGTTGTTGCGGTTTAGGTGATGCGCGTTAGGTCCTGAATATCTGTAATTCTCTGTTCCAAAGATAAAACTAAGTGGGCTAAACGCCAAGTTTTTGCGCATCGGATATGGGCGGATTAATGTTTATTAACGGGGCAATGCGCTGTGTGCGAACAACGGGTTGCCCGCAACTCTCGGTCGAAGACAACCCGTTGACCTGCTAATGAGCTATTTGGTTGTGCTCACGCTGAGGTTGCTCACGTTCACTTCGCCGCCATAGCTGTTGATGCTCCAACAGTTTTTGGCCATATTATAGATGCGGTTGGTGTAGCAACACACGTCGTTGACGTACATCACCAGCACGCTGTTGTCGGTGTAGATCGTTATGTTATAGGTGTTGTCGGCGGGTCGGGCAAACACATAGCCGTCTATTCCCTCAACAAAGCCCTTACCCTTCGGTCCTTCTTCCTCGAAGTTCACCTTGCGTTTGTCGGCTCCTTCGGGGTTAACCACTAGGGTGTACCACTTTTCCGAGTCGCTGCCGCGAACAAGCGAGATGCCGAACTTATCGGTGTTGGCGCCCGTTTTTACGGTGAAACTGATGCGATTTGCCTGCCCCAGTCGGGCGAATAGTGCCCAAGCCTCACCTTGCAGTTTAAGGTTGGTGCCGTTTTGCGTTACGCCTTGCGCGCTTTGTACCATCAGTTTGGGGGCTGCGTTTTGGCCAAACTGCGTGTTGATGGCAGGCACTTCGCCGAGCGTTAGTGTGCCGTCGGCATGCTGTATCAGGCGATGCGCCACCAAATTGCCTGCCCATTCGGGCTCGTGGGGATAGGCTCCAACATCCGTATTGTTGTTTCCAGGGCGCGTAGGACACCATCCCCAAATGTAGTGGTTAGTGCCGTCGCTAGCCGTTTTGCCTGCATAGAAACCGCGACTGTCGAGAAATCCCTCGTGGTCGTCGGGCCATTTGCCTGCATCGTTGGCCGTTGCAGCCTTCAATTCGTCGAGGGTGCGCCCTTTGAAGTATTGCACGCGGCGCACGGCTGCATGCTTTTCGCTGTACACCAAGTACCACCAATCGCCCATTTTGAAGAGGTCGGGGCACTCGTAAAAGCGATCCCACATCATGGTCATAAACACTCCGACGTGTTTCCACGCCTTTAAATCGGTAGAAGAAAACTCTGCCAGCACGCCCTTACCATCCTTATAGGTGGCCACAAGCATGCGATAACCACTGCCATCTTCGGCCTTATAAACGTAAGGGTCGCGAAAATCGTTGGCACTATAACCATAGTCGTTGCCGCGAATAACGAACGTTTGGCTCTTGGTCCACGTCTTAAAGTCGGGCGAAGTGGCCACCATCACCACCTGTGCGTTGTCGCCTTGGCGTGGCTGATGCTTGTTGCCTGTGTAGAAGGTGTAGTAAGTGTGCTGCGTTTCGTCGTAGATGGTAGAGCCCGTTCCCAGTGCCGCATCTTGTTCGGCAGCCCCTCCGCAGGGTATCAGTTCGCCAAGCGAAGTGTAGTTCGCTGCATCTTTGGTGCTGACAGCCCAAATGGGATGATAGGTAGCAGCAGGGTTGGGACGATAATCTTGCAGGTAAAGCACCTTAAAATCTTTTGCCACGGGGTCGAAGAAGGGCATGGGGTCGCCCACGAACCCTGCAAACGGCTTGTAATAGGTGTCTTGTTTCTTGTCGTCGGCTGTTTGGAAGAAGGTGGTTGTTCCCTGCCAGTCGCGCTCTTCAACTGTGGGCGCGTCGCTTTCGCAGCTTGCTAGCGGTGTGGTTAGCAATGCAAACGAGGCGATGATATATGCTGTTTTGTTCATTGTTGCTGGGTTTATCGTTTAAGAAGGTTGATGGCGTTGCGCGTTAAAGTGGCTACATTTTGGTGATAATGCGGCGTTACGGGGTCGATGCTGTACCAGTCGTAGCAGCCCGAACCAATGCAGACGATGCCGCCTTTGGTGCCGTTGGCCGGTATTTCCCATGCCACGATGGCGCCATCGCCACCATATCCAAGGTCGCGCGCACCGGTTTTGTTGCGCCAAGTGTCGTAATCGGCATACCCACCCCAGTCTGCACCGATGTGCCATTGGGCAGTTGAGTTGGTGATGCGATAGCCTGTGTCGCAGGTAAACACGTCGTTGGGGACATCGCTCTTCATCACGAGGTTGCGATAAAGTGCGTTATCGGTGTGTCCGCGCATAGAGAAACTCCACGGCGAACCCACTGTTTCGGCCTCGGCCTCATTCTGTCCCCAGCAGTTATTGGGTACGGCGTCGTTCTTCATCGCACCGATGAAGGCCGGCATGTTGGTGGCATAGCGTGTAAAGAGGAACGAACCGCCTGCGTTGTAGTAGTCGCGAAGGGCTACCGATGCCTCTACTGCGGCAGGTGCAGCTTTCTCGAAGGCCTCTTTTCCATCCACTCCGCCGTCCTTATGATAGTGCCACCATATCACCTTACAAGCACTTAGGTCTATGTTTTTGTTCTTAATGTCGGCGAACGAGACGTAAAGCGAGTTGGGTACGTTGGCCAACATCCAGCGACAAGCCGTAAGCTCTTCGATGTTTAGTTGGTCCATGCTCGACGCCAATCCCACGAACACCACTTCGGGCTTACCAATCTTCGTAACGGTTACGGTGTAGGTGGTGGTTGCGGTGTTGTTGGTAACGGTTATTTGCACGGGTTTGGCAAAGCTGGTGGCCACTCCGCTGACGATAGAGGCTGTGGCGTTGTCGCTCAAAGTGAATGTGGGTACGAGCGAGGCGAGGTTAAGTGCCTCAGGAACATAAACCGAAATGGTTTTCGCCCCTTCGTCTATGATGCCCGTATACAGGTCGTTAATCTTAAAGCTAGTTATCTTTGCCTCGTCGCGGCGCACGCTGATGGTCCAGTCTTCGTACACGTCGGCGTTGCTAACGCGCATTGTTCGGGGCGTGGTAAAGTCCAGGTGGTCGCCCTGTTTGATGTTGGCCGTTGCGCCTGCGCTAAGTTGCAGGGTGGTAAGTTCCATGTTCCTAACGTCATAACCTTGTGGAACGCGCACGGTAATGCTGCGTGTTGGTAGGTCGGTTGTGCCTTCGTATTTGTCTAATGCAATGGCTTGCACGTTGCAGTCGCCACCCAGTTGCAGGTCGCTAACGTTGCTTTCGCTGCACGCCGTTATGGCAACGAGCGTGGCAAAGGCCATCATGATTTGGGTTATCAGGGTTTTCATCGTTACCAGTCTCCTATGTTTTGTTTGTAATTTCCTTTCGATGCGGCCACCTGTGCATGGGGTATGGGCAGGTATTCGTTCTTGTTGGCGGTGAAGTGAGCACCGTTATATATGGCGCAATCGTTGGCCTCTTCGGCATAATACTTGTTTATCACGCTGGCAGCCTCGCCCCAACGCACAAGGTCGAAGAAACGTTCGCTCTCCATTCCCATTTCCAATCGGCGTTCCATCTTCACGATTTTTAGTGTTTGGGCTTGGTTGTAGCTGCCTGTGTATTGGCCTACGTTGAGCCTAACGCCATATTGCGACTCGTAGTTGGCTATGGCTGCGGTGCTTTGTTTGGCTCTTCGGCGCAGCTGATTAACCAGTGCCAGTGCCTCTTGCAGATGACTTCCGCCTAGCTGTGCCAAAGCCTCTGCACGTTCGAGCAGCACGTCGGCATAGCGGAACACGATGCGATTCATGGGCGTTCCCCACCACGAACCTTTAATAAGGTATCCGCTTTTGGGGTCGACGTTTTGCTTTAAGGTTACGTAATAGCCGTAAAGACCGTTCGAACGGCTCCATGTTGCAGAGCGGTCCATCATGAAATCGCGGTTAAATTCGTAGGGCAGGCCGGGCATTCCCACGGTGAGGAATAGGCGTGGGTCGGCATAATCGCGGCTCTTGTCGTAGTCGGCCTTGTTAAAGTCGTCTATTCGGGGCAGCCCGGCGTTGTCTGTACGATAGGCGTTCACGAGGTTTTGGCTGGGCTTATAGAAGTCGCATCCGCCGTCGGTAACGCCTGGAATGTTGGGCACAATCAGTCCGTAGCTCCAATTGAGGTTGCCGTATGTTGTTCCGTCGTTCATCGAATACTGCATGGCCCAAATGCTTTCGGGTCCGTTTTCGTACTGCGGTTCGGGTCGGAAGTTGTTATGGAAGTCGGTTTCCAAAGCAAATCCGCCGGCAGCATAGATGTCGGGGGCGGTGTATTGCACCACCTTTTGCAGGTCTTCGGCAGAGATAGAGGTCACTTCGTTGCTGTTTTCGTTGTCTTGACGATAGGCCTTGTACAGGTAAACCTTAGCCAAGAAAGCGGCGGCAGCGGCTTTCGAGGGCCGTCCCACTTCTGTTTGGCGTGCAGGCAGCACGTTGTAGGCCTCTTCTAGGTCTTTGGCTATGAGTGCCCAACCCTCGTCGTTGCTGTATTGGCGGTTCGAAAGGTTGTTGTATTGTTCGCTCGTCAGGCTGGGATCTACCACAAAGGGGATGTATTTATACAGCCTTTTGAGCAAGAAATGACCGTAGGCGCGTAAGAATTTCATTTCGGCCAAACGCTGTTCTTTCAGCGGATAGTTGGCCGCATCGGTTTGTTGCAGCAGCTCGATGGCGGTATTTACGCGCGAAATGCCGTTGTACAGACGTTGCCACATGTCGCTGATGTTCCAGTTAGTGGTAAGTATGCCTTGCGACACTTCCAGTTGGTGGAACACATCGCCGTCGCTCGTGCCGTTTCCGCCCTTATAAGCATCGTCGGAACGTACGTCGAAGTTCCACATCGAGAACGAAGAGTTGATGTCTTCGGCCGAAATCCAGATGGCATAGGCCGATATAACCAGCTTGTCCACATAGCGGGCATCTTTCACTTGGTCGTTGTTTAGCGTGCCCTGTGGTTTCTGTTCGCCCAAAAAATCGCTGCAACTGGATGCCAGCATGGCGCAAAGGGCTAATATGATGGTTGCTTTTTTCATTGTGATTGAACGTTTAGAAAGTGACGTTTAGGCCGAAAGTGAGGTTCAAGGGGATGGGATAACCAAAGTTGGGGTTCTCCGGATCAACGCCCGTAAAGCTGCTGCTCTTGATGGTGAGCAGGTTTTGCGCGCTTACATAAAGGCGCAGGCGTTCCATCATGAGTTTCTTAACCATGCCCTGTGGCAGGTTATAGCCTAGCTGTATGGTGCGCAATTTGAGGAACGAACCATTTTCTACCCAGTAGCTCGACACGCGTTTCTCGTTGGCGTTGTCGGATAACGACAGGGCGGGGATGTCGCTTGAGGGGTTGGATGCGCTCCATGCGCCCAGCAAACGGCGGCCTTTGTTCAGGAAACCAATGTTAAGGCCAGCCCAAAGATCGGTTTCTTTCTTCAAGTCCGAGATGATGTCTACACCCTGAACGCCTTGCCAAAACATTGTGAGGTCTAGGCCTTTGTACTCTAAGTAGATGTTAAGGCCATAGCTAAATTTGGGCACGGGCGAGTAAATCCACGTTTGGTCGGCCTCGGTAATTTTGTTGTCGCCGTCTAAGTCGCGGTATCTAATGCGGCCAGGAGCTGCTCCTTGCTGTTGCGCATGGTTGTCTACCTCGGCCTGACTCTTAAAGATGCCGTCGGCCACATAGCCCACTTGCGCGCCCATGGGATGCCCAATAACGCTCTTTACGCCGTTTCCGCCGAACGTTCCGTTGGCTGCCACGGTTTCGGGCAACTTGGTTATCTTGTTGCGATAGGTAGATAGGTTGGCGGCCAGGTCGTATTTAAGGCCGAATGCAGTGGTGTTGCGATAGCCTAAGTTCAGTTCCACGCCGCGGTTTTCCATCTCGCCGGCGTTAATCCATTGCGTGCTGCCTTCGCCCATGGCGGCAATGCCGGCCATTTGCACAAGTATGTCGCGCGTCTTTTTATAATACCAGTCTACACTTCCGTAGAGTGTGGCGTTGAAGAACGAGAAATCGGCACCCAAGTTTGTTTGCGTGGTGGTTTCCCATTTAATGTTGTCGTTGCCAATTTGGTCGCGCTTAAAGCCCGATTCGAACGTACGACCGCCGTTGGTGCCTGCTATGTCGTAGGATGTGCCGTAGCTTTGACCGCCGTTTTCGTTCACGCCGTAGTTGCTAACATACACGGTGTAGCGTGCGATGTTGGATATTTCTTGGTTACCCGTTTGTCCCCACGATGCACGCAGTTTCAGGTCGTCTATCCACGAGGCACGATTGAGAAAGCGTTCGCGGTTGATACGCCAGCCAAGCGATAGTGCGGGGAAGGTGGCATAGCGGTTGTTCTTGCCGAAACGCGACGAACCGTCGTGGCGAAGGGTGAGCGATGCCATATAGCGATCATCGTAATTGTAGTTGAGTTTACCAAAGAACGACACCAGCGAGTAGCCCGAACCGCCGCCATGACTTTGAGCTGTGCCCACACCTGCGCTTGGCCACATGTAGTCGGGCGAGAGAATGAGGAACCCTTCTTTGTAAGCCGAGAAGTAAACATCGTCTTGGCGGTTAAGCTCCATACCTGCCATGGCATCGGCGCGGTGCTTACCCATCTCCAAGTTGTAGGTAGCCACGGCGTTCCACATCCATTTTGTCCAATGCTCTTGTTTGGGTTCAACGGCGTTGGTGCTCTTGGCCACGTTGCCTTCGGTAACGGGATAGGTGAAGAAACGTTGCATTTTCTGGCTGTAATCCAAACCGAAAGTGGAACGCAGGTTGAAGTTCTTGAAGGGGTTTAGGTTGATGTAAGCGTCGCCGAACATGCGCCAGTAGGTGTAGCGGTTGTCTTTGTTGCGCTCTAACACGGCTACGGGGTTGTAGCGGTCGGGATAACCGCCCACAGGTCCGCCCCAATTGCCATCCGTTGTATGCACGGGTAGCGAGGGATTGAACTGCAAAACGTTAGATAGGAAACCGCCTGGGGCCTGCACTTCGGACGTGCGGTTGAGCGTGAAGTGTTCGCCAACGGTGAGCAATTTGCCGATAAGCTTATATTCGGTGTTCATTCGGGCCGAGAAACGGTTGAAGTCGCTCTGCCTGATAATGCCCTGATTGTTGTAATATCCCAAAGAGAAATACGAACTGCCTTTCTCCGAACCGTTGCTAACGGCTACGTTATATTGCTGCACAAGACCCGTGCGCGTGGTTTCGTTAAACCAGTCGGTGTCTGCCGCAGGTGTTTTTCCGGCTACGTCTAGATACTTCTTCATGCTCATTCCCTGCAATGTGGGCAGGCCTTGCGAATCATATCCCCAATTGAAATGATAGCCCAAACCATTGGTGTTGGGGTCCATGCCATCGTTAACGTAGGCTTGCCACATCACCTGACCATACTCCTTGGCGTTAAGCACATCGAGCTTATGCACGTAAGTGGCGGCCGATATAGATGCATCTAGGTCTACACGGATACGTCCGCTCTTGCCTCGCTTGGTGGTGATGATGATTACGCCATTGGCTGCACGACTTCCGTAGATGCTGGCCGATGCTGCATCTTTAAGCACTTGTATGCTTTCGATGTCGTTTCCGTTCAGTTCGTGCATACCCGCCTTCGTGGGAACACCATCTATAATATATAGCGGGTCGTTGTCATTAAGCGTACCCACACCGCGAATACGCACAGTGGCTTGTCCCGAAGGTGCACCGTCGGCGGCGATGTTCATGCCCGGAACGCGTCCCTGCAAGGCTTTGATGGGGTTGTTTTCGTTTTGTTTGGCCAGTTCGTCGACGTTAACCACCGACACGGCACCCGTTAAGTCGGCCTTGCGTTGGGTGGTATAGCCTGTCACCACCACTTCGTTCAGGCTCTTGGCGTTTTCTTCCAATGCGATGTTCATGCTTGGCGTGGCCTTCACTTCGATGGTTTTAAACCCTAAGTAAGATATAACCAGCGTTGCACCGCTGTTTACTTCGAGCTTAAAGTTGCCGTCGATGTCGCTGACGGTTCCGCGTGTGGTTCCCTTCTCCACGACGGATGCGCCCGTGATGGGTTCGCCGTCGGTGGCCGAAGTAACCTTACCGCTCACGTTTACGCCTTGCGCATATGTAAGGGCGCATGCGAAAGTGGCCATCGCGATGATAAGAAGAGTTCGTAGCTGCTTCATTTCTTGTTGCGTAATTAGGTTTTATAAATATGTAAGATTGCTGCTTATAGGTGTAGTCCGGCGCGTCTTTGCATCGGCTGATGCCGTTTCGTAAATTGATTTATGTCAATTCGGGTGCGCTTTCTCCCCATCTTCTGCGGTGGCAAATTTACTACGAACGCGCGTAAGGGGCTTGCAATAATCGTTCAGATGCTTGCAATAATCGTTCATGAAACATTTTTGTATGAGAAAGAAACGTTTAAAGGTGAAAGGGTGAAAGGGATTTTAAAGGTGAAAAGGTGAAAAGGTGAAAGGGTGAAAAGATGGCTGCGCCTTTAAAGGTGAAAAGGTGAAAAGATGGCTGCGCCCCACCGATGAACGAGCAGGCCTAATGTAGCTAAATAACTAGGATGCCTAGAAGGCCTAGAATAACTAGAAAGCCTAGAATAACTAGAAAGCCTAGAATAACTAGAAAGCCTAGAATAACTAGAACACCTAGTATACCTATAAAACCTAGAACAACTAGAAAGCCTAGAACAACTAGAAAGCCTAGAACAACTAGAAAGCCTAGAATAACTAGAAAACCTAGAATAACTAGAAACCCTAGCCCACCAGCCTGCTAAGCTAAATATTCGCAACCTATAAACATGGCTATCCCCCAAAAGTCAACGTTGAACGCATGCGTTCAGCATCGGCCCAGGGGGATAGACGGGGTGTTTTCAAAGAGATTGATTGTCTAATTGTTGTAGTGCGAGTGTAAAATGGAAGGAATGCGAACAAGCAATCAAACAACCACCCGTTGCCCCCGCTAGTTTAATGATACAACCTACATCTCTGAAATGCAATGCAAAAGTAATAATTTGTTCAAAAACGCACAAAATATGTGCTAAAAAAGACATTTTATGCCCTTATTTATTGATATAGATTATATAAATACCTGTTTTTAGTCGGCGTATAATGGTTGAGGGGAGGGTACGTGGGTGCAAGAATAATGAGAGGTGACAGGCGAAGAATGGCATGAGTTAGAGGCTGCCATTAACACCCAACAAAGAAAGATATTCAACACATGATGAAACAATGAAATGGCTTAGTACCTGCCATTTACACCCAATAGGTAGTTACACTGCTTACCCATTATTTTAGGTTGCTTCCATCGTTTCTTGTACTTTTTTTCGTTTGCCTGTCGGCATCTTGCTTGTCTTATTATCTCGACGTAGCCCGCAAAGCCTTCAAGAATAAGCCTGGCAATATGCTCAACAACACCCAGCATCTGCACAGACTCTAACGCCCGATTGGGGTTAATGTTTGGAAAGGCATAGGCGAATGGCGATTATATTTCGCTTTGTGTAAAGATTTCGGCGCGTTTTTTAACATTATGAGTACCCTTTTTCTCCACCAATCGTGAACCCGACCGCAAATTTTCGATTCTCGCGAGGGTTTGTTTTGGTGCTAAAAGGGCGTTGTTGTGAATGCTGCCAAAATGAATTTTTATTAAATAGAATGGCCGTTTGCACCAAATTTGGGGCTGTTTGCTGCTAGATGCACTGCATTTTGGTGCTAAATGCAGTGCAATATGCCGCTAAACGCAGTGCGTTTTGGTGCTAAATACAACGTAAAATGCCGCTAAACGCAAGGTAAATGCTGCTAAATGCAGGGCAAAATGCTGCTAAATGCCAGACGGAAAGCATATAAATACATCGCAATGGTATAAACATAACCTTGTAGAACCATGAAAAACATGGCTGAAAGGGGCAAAATGGCCATTAAAAAGTGGGGTTTTAGGGGCTAAAAGCAGGAAATTGGGCGAACAAAATAATGGGATGGCAACCAAAATAGAAAGGCGAAATGGTGCAAAATGCAGGGATTATACCCAAAAAAGGACAAAAACGGGAGTGCGTAAAGCCGAAATTTACCCCTAAAACCTAGCTTTTGATGCTTATTTTTCGCTAGAATGGGGTGGCGACAAGGGTGTGTTTTGTAAAGGACGAAGAACTTTTTGTTAACGATGCGATGCTGAAAGCGAGCGTGGGCGAAAGGGATTGAAAGGCGAAAGGGTGAGTAGCGGTGTTTGTTTCTAGGCTTTTGCGGCCGAGATACTTACCCACAGCCGCAGTGTTTCTTACTTATTAAAATGCTGTCTGATGTTTTACGTGCAGCAGCCGATGTTTACTTACAGCCCAAGTAGTTCTCTCCAAAGCCCTGATAGCCATCGTTTGGTGTTTGTGTAGGCGGCCTCCAACCGCATTGTTAAGCCCCATAACACCACCTTTTGCTTATCTCTTTCCCCAAACAATTTGGTGTTTTTACACTTTTAGGGCTAAAACAATTTGGTGTTTTTACACTTTTTTGCCTTAAAACAATTTGGTGTTTTTACATTTTTTGGGCTAAAACATTTTGGTAAATTAAGATTATGGGCTAAATTTGTGAAGTAAAATACAGGTATTTGGCAATGGAACGAATTTTCAAACGCAAGTTGTATGAACGACTTCTAGAATGGAAACGTGTTCAGAATGGCAAGTCGGCCATTTTGATAGAGGGTGCTCGGCGCGTGGGTAAATCAACGCTTGTTGAACAGTTTGCTAAAAACGAGTACGAGTCGTACATACTTATCGACTTCAACGAGGCGTCTGATGAAGTGAAGTCTTTGTTCAGCAACATTATGGATAAGGACTTTCTCTTCTTGCAACTTCAAGCTATCTACAACGTTGTATTAAAAGAAAGGCGGTCGGTTATCGTCTTCGACGAGGTGCAAAACTGCCCCCTCGCTCGCCAAGCCATTAAGTATTTGGTTAAAGATGGCCGTTACGATTATATTGAAACAGGTTCGCTTATCAGTGTAAAGAAGAGCACAAAAGACATCACTTTGCCCAGCGAAGAAGAGCGTGTTACGCTTTATCCTATGGATTATGAGGAGTTTCGATGGGCTTTGGGCGATGAGGTAACGATGCCATTGCTACGTACTTTTTACGAAAAAAGGCTACCTTTGGATAAGGCCCATCGTGATAAGATGCGCGATTTTAGGCTTTATATGCTCATTGGCGGTATGCCCCAAGCCGTAGAAACCTATCTTGAAACGAATAATTTTGCCTTGGTAGACCATGTGAAACGTGGCATTATCAATATTTATCAGGCCGATTTTCAGAAGTTAGACCCAACAGGACGTTTGGAAACACTGTTTATGGAGATACCCGCTCAGCTAAGCAAAGCCAGCGGCAGATATAGACCCTATTCTGTGCTTGGCAGGGTTAATGAGGATAAACTGATGGATTTGATGAGAGATTTGGAAGACAGTAAGACTGTGCTTATCTCGTATCACTCGAACGAACCCAATGTGGGCATGTCGTTAACCAAAGATATTTCGCGGTTCAAGGTGTTCTGTGCAGACACGGGCTTGTTTGTTACGCTTGCCTTTTGGGATAAGAGTAACACCGAGAATGTTATTTATCAGAAGTTGTTGAACGACAAACTTAGCACTAATCTAGGTTTTGTTTATGAAAATGTTGTTGCCCAAATGCTTGCTGCTTCGGGCAATAAACTGTTCTATTACACATGGGCGAAAGATGCCACGCACAATTATGAGGTTGATTTTCTGCTCTCGCAAGGAACGAAATTGCATCCCATAGAAGTGAAGTCTTCGGGTTATAACAGCCACGTTTCGCTCGATGTGTTTTGTGAGAAGTTCTCTCATGTGGTAGACAAGCGGTATCTTATCTACACAAAAGATTTGAAACGTGATGAGAAAACGCTGTTGTTGCCTGTGTATATGACGATTTTTTTGTAGCTAGGCAACTTGTTGGGGCAGGTAAGCAGAGCCCTACGGCAATGGGCATAAACGCTGCCGCACTCACAGCCACGGCTGCGTTAAGCCCTTGTTTCGCCCATAAACAAGGGAGCAGTGCATGCCAATCGGCCACTTGCCAAAGTCTGCCTGGCAGTTGTATTGGCCGTGTGGTGCGGCCATTGCCGTGGGCAGAAAGGCTTGGAATTTGGGACTTGGCACGAGGGGACGATTGGCATGCAAGGCAAGTATTAGAAACTCAGCACCACTTTACCATTAGCACCACCTTGGGCAACGTGGGCCAGCGCATCGTTGGCTTGTTCGAAGGGAAAGACTTTCCCTATTGAAGGGCGGATGTGCCCCTGGTCTACCAATTGGGCTATTTCTGTCAGTTGTTTGCCGTTGCTCTCTACGAAGAGGAAGTTGTAGGTGGCATTTCTTTTTCTTGCAGCTTGGGTGATGGAAAACGATGCAAGCGAAAAGAGCACCTTTTTCCACCACGGCAGGCCAAAGCGTTGGGCAAAGCTGCCGTTGGGAATGCCCCTTAGCGACACGATTTGGCCGCCAGCTTTAAGCAATTGTATTTGCTTGTTCAGTTCTTTTCCGCCTAAGCTGTCTAAAACATAGTCAACGGGAGGCAGGGTTTCCAGGTAGTCTTCTTTGCGATAGTCTAAGTAGCGGTCGGCACCAAGATCCATAACGCGTTCGCGGCTGTCGCTGTTGCCATTGGTGTAAACCACCAGCCCGCGTGCTTTGGCAAGGGGAATGGCCATTGCGCCAAGTCCGCCCGAACCACCAGAGATAAAGATGCGCTCGTTAGGTTTGGGCTGCATCAGCTCTAATGCCTGATAGGCGGTAAGCGCGGTGAGCGGAATGCTTGCCGCCTCGGTAAAGCTTAGTGCTTGTGGCATTAGGGCAATGGCAGTGGCCGGAGTGGCAACGTATTGGGCAAAGGCACCTATCTGATTGGTGGGCAGGCGTGCGAACACTTTATCGCCTACGGCAAAGTTGCGCACTTCGTGTCCCACTTCGGCAACGACACCTGCACACTCGTTGCCCACGGTAAGGGGGAGGCGATAGGGGGTTAACAGCTTAACGTCGCCCCGCGTAATCATGTTGTCGAGCGGATTAACGCCCGCAGCCTTTACTTCGATAAGCACTTCGTTGGACCTGATGTGGGGGCGTTCGATATTAACCTTGCAAGTTTCGATGTTGTTTTTGTTGTATTTCTGTATCTGAAAGGCTATCATGTCTTTGTCTTATTTTTTTAATTGGTGATGAATGGTGGGTTGGGCTTAGCCTTAGCCCTATGCCTTAGTTGTAGGCGTGTTTGCCTTATAGAAGGCAATCTTTACCTTATATTTGCCGGATATGATGAAGAAGGGGCAACCGTGTGGCCATGCCGCGGCTGTTGTATGCGTTGGTTGTGGTTTGGCATCTTCGTGCTTTTGGGCGCAGGCTTATATCTTCTTTCGCCTAACAAAGGCCACCATTTCGTTGAACACA
>ERZ773059.227-NODE-227-length-31559-cov-11.157059_pt1 | contig 31559 bp, 29 predicted proteins | sample MGYA00580514_ERZ773059 | MGnify/ENA primary metagenome ERZ773059 (study PRJEB29015, sample SAMEA2737981) | human oral metagenome | biome: human oral; feature: human-associated habitat; material: dental | place: China | collected 2056 ...
ATAAATTTTAATTGAAAATTTAAAAATAATTTTAAGTATATTTTAAGTAAAAGATATATAATTGTGACTTAAACAAAAATAATTAATTTTTCATTCTTAACGACACTTGTCGTTTCTCCCTTTTAAGTTTGAAAATATTTTTGTTTAAACCAATATTTCAGTTAATTCTTTATGATATTAACAGATAATAAAACTTTTTAATTTTTTTCATAATGTGGCTTGTCGCTCCCTAGGCAAGCCATTCTCCCTTTAAGAGTAGCGATACTCTTTTGTTATTTGTATATAAGATTAGATATTAATAAGCAAGAAATTGCTTCGAACTTAATTTAGTTCATAAAAAAGCTAAGTACCCCAATACTTAGCTTTTTTATTTTGTCTATAATCAAATAAAGAGCTACTTAAAAATTATGATTTTTTATCCTCACATTTTAAGTCGCTCTTTTTTGTTGTTTAGTATATTACAAATTTTTCTACATAATACATAGTTTTATGTTGACCACTTGCATATTGTTTATTATTTAATCGTAGTGTAATTACACCTGTTGGTCGATTAGTAGCTATAGTAACAAATGGTATTATTATTCTATCTCCTTGAATTTTCCAACGTTCTACTGGAGCAAAGATTGAATCTGTAGCTCCACCTATTCCAGCGATGTAACGTAATGCAAAGGTATTATCTTTTTTGAAATATACTATAGTATTATTATCTTTTACTAATTTTTCTAATTCTTCTTTAGTATATTCCACTTTACTTTTATCCAGTTCCATAAAAGTAATTCCTCTTTCTGCATCCAATTTTGCAAATACATCTTTAAGATTATAAGTACCTTCATTATATGTGTTAATTAAGTCTAGTACATAAGTAGCTGGTGCAAAAACAACTTGATTATCTGTTCCGTTATCTATAACACTATAACGAATTGCATTAGCCGCTGTAGAACCTTTAAAGTTAAGCAAGCTATAATTCATAAGTTCTAGTATTTTGCCAGCTTCATTAAAGTTATGATTGTATTTATTAGTATTATTCGTGTTAGCTTGTTGTGTTATTTGGCTTCTATTTCTATTAGCTACATTATTTACAACATTGTTATCTTTATTTTCTTGTTGATTTTGTTCATCAACATTAGCGTCATCTTTTAACATATTTGTTGTTATTTCTTGTGTTTTTTCTGTCTCATTAGTAATCTTTTGCGCTACTTTATCTGTACATCCTGTTAAAACTCCTATTCCTAAAACAAAAACTGCTGTAATTTTTAAAATTTTGTTCATTTTCTCCACCTTCTTTCTGTTTTAATATTATTTACTTTTATTTCTTCTCTTCTTTAATTATATTATACTACCAAAAATTACAAAAATCAACGATTTATTACAAAAATATTACATTTATATTACAAAATAATTTTATTTTTATTTCAAAGGCTAGATTATCTATTTTTCAAGGCATTCTCTTAATAGTTTTAAACCCCACTTCCTTATCATAGGCACGTAAAATTTGAACTGATAGTTTTTTTATAGTAAAATATACTCGATTATATGGATAGGAGATTGATATATGAGTAGAGTCGCTATTGTTAGTGCTAAACGTACCGCTATCGGTAGTTTTGGTGGCAGTCTTAAAGATATTCCAGCTGTAGCACTTGGAGCTGAAGTTGTAAAAAAATCATTAGAGGAAATAAACCTAAACCCTACCCTTGTCGACGAAGTAATCTTCGGCAATGTTCTTGGAGCTGGACTTGGACAAAACATCGCTCGTCAAATCGCGATCTTTGCTGGTATCCCACAAGAAAAGAGTGCATTTGTCGTAAATAAGGTTTGCGGTTCTGGTCTAAAAAGCGTTGTTTTAGGCGCTCAATCTATTTTACTTGGTGATAATGATATCGTTGTTTGTGGTGGTGTTGAAAATATGAGCGCTGCTCCTTATTACACAAAAGATGCACGTTTTGGTGCTAAACTAGGAAACTTCGAACTTGAAGATAGTATTATTCATGATGGTCTAACTGATGCTTTTGAAAATTATCATATGGGCATTACCGCTGAAAATATTGCCGAGCAGTTTTCTATTAGTCGTAAACAACAAGATGAATTTGCAACACTTAGCCAACAAAAAGCTAGCACTGCTATTGAAAAAGGAAAATTCGCAAATGAAATAGTTCCTATTACGATAAAAACACGGAAAGAAGAAAAAGTTTTTAACACTGATGAATTCATTCGACCTAGTACTGATCTAGAATCTCTAGCAAAACTACGCCCAGCATTCAAAAAAGATGGAACTGTTACTGCTGGGAATGCTTCTGGCATAAATGACGGAGCGGCTTGCGTTATTCTAATGTCTGAAAAACGCGCTAACGAACTAGGTATTAATATCCTTGGTTTTATCGATGGTTACGCTACTGCCGGTCTAGATAATAAAGTTATGGGACTTGGCCCAATACCCGCAACGAGAAAAGTTCTAGATAAACTGAATTTAACAACTGATGATATTGATTTATTCGAACTTAACGAAGCCTTTGCAGCGCAGTCGATAGCTGTTCTTAACGAACTTAACCTTGATACTTCTAAAGTTAATATCAATGGTGGTGCTATAGCTTTAGGTCATCCTATTGGAGCGAGCGGTTGTCGAATCCTTGTTTCTTTAGTACATGAACTAATCAATGAAAACAAGAATCGTGGACTATGCTCGCTTTGTATTGGTGGCGGTCAAGGTATTTCTATGGTTATAAGTCGCAATTAAAACTATTATAAGTAATATATAACTAGATTTATTGTTTCATTCTATCAATTAGAATAACTAAATCTAGTTTTTTTAAGTTTAATTTAAGCTTCTATACTAAAATCTTATTGTCAAGAAACTTTTTTAGTTTTAAATGGTCTAACTGTGGACTATTTACAAAAAATTGTATACAATAGTAGTTGCGGAAATTTTTATTTGAACTCTTGAGGAGTTCAGTATATATTTAGGAAAAATTAGATTAATAGTAATCGAAAGGTAAAAGTAAAATGAAAATAGGAATTGATAAGATTGGCTTTGCAATGCCCGAATACTATCTAGATATTCGTGACCTAGCAATAGCTCGTGGTATTGAACCTGATAAATTTACTAAAGGTTTACTTCAATTAGAAATGAGTATTCCTCCAGTAAGTCAAGATATCGTTACACTTGGCGCTCAAGCCGCTTTTGAAATTTTAGATGATGAAGACTTAGAAAAAATAGATATGATTATAGTTGGAACAGAGTCTGGTATCGACCAAAGTAAAGCTTCAGCGGTATTTATCCATGGCTTATTAGATATTCAACCATTTGCGCGTACTATCGAAGTAAAAGAAGCTTGTTACGGAGCTACTGCAGCTCTTGATTTTGCGAAAAATCATGTCTTGAACAATCCTGATTCAAGGGTACTTGTTATTGCGAGTGATATCGCTAAATATGGAGTAAAATCTTCTGGAGAATCTACACAAGGAGCTGGTAGTTGTGCTATGCTAGTTACTAGCAACCCTCGTCTTTTAGAATTAAACAACGACAATATTTGCCTTACTCGTGATGTCATGGATTTTTGGCGTCCTAACTATTCTCAATATGCTTTTGTTGAAGGGAAATTTTCTACTGAACAATATCTTGGATGTCTAGAGAGTGTTTGGGCTAAATATTTAGAAAGAACAAAACAACAGCTACAAGACTTTAGTGCGGTATGTTTACATCTACCATATCCAAAACTTGGACTTAAAGGATTACAACTGTTATTAGAACAAGAAAATAATGAATCTACAAAAGAAAACTTATTAGCACGTTTCAACGAGTCTATTCTTTATAGCCAACGTGTTGGTAATATTTACACAGGTTCATTATTCTTAGGGTTATTATCTCTTCTTGAAAACAACACTACTCTTAAAGCAGGGGATAAAATCGCTCTTTATAGTTATGGTAGTGGCGCTGTTGCCGAAATATTTGGTATGACGCTAGTCGAAGGTTATGAAAACCAATTAAAAACTAATAGACTTGAACAGTTTAATAATAGAAAACAAATCTCTGTTGATGAATACGAGAAAATGTTCTTTAGAGATACTGCCGTTGATGAAGATGGCAATCTAGATATTTCTGATATTCATGATGAAAGTCGTTTCGTCCTAGAAAAAATCGAGAATCACAAACGAATCTATAAAAAACAAATTTAAAAACTTAGTTAATTTTACATTAACTTATAAACCTCACTAACACCACTATTTATAAAGCTATTAGTTAATTGTTAGTGAGGTTTTTTCAAAAATTACCGAAAGGGAGGCTCCTATAATGAATAATTGGAGTGGATTTTATAAAAAAACTCGCGATGAACGTTTAAATGTTATTAAAAACGCTAATATTTTAGATAATGAGCATTTCGACTTGCTAAATAACAACAAAATATTAGATTTTGAGACAGCTAATAATATGGTAGAAAATGTTGTCGGGACGTTTTCTTTACCATTTAGCGTTGTTCCTAACTTTGTTGTTGATAAAAAAAGCTATCTAGTTCCTATGGTTACGGAAGAACCTTCTGTTGTTGCTGCATGCAGCAATGCCGGAAAAATAGTTGAACGCTGTGGAGGTTTTAGTACCACTATCCATGATAGAAAAATGATCGGTCATATTGCTCTCTATGACATTAACGATGTTAGGGCTACTTGCAATCTTATCTTAGACAATAAAGAACTTCTGCTTAAAACAGCAAACGAAGCTTATCCATCTATAGTTAAGCGTGGTGGCGGCGCTTGTGACTTAGAAGTTAAGGTGCTGACGGAAGACGATACTTCTTTTGTAGTTGTTTATTTAATAGCTGATACTTTAGAAGCGATGGGCGCGAATATGCTTAACACTATGCTTGAGGCAGTAAAAATATCTCTTGAAACTCTTACCGGTGGAGTTGCCCTTATGGCAATATTATCTAATTATGCAACATGTTCTTTAGTTACCAGTCGCTGTGAAATTCCATTTTCAAATCTCGGAGATAATGGAGAATATCTTGCAAAACGAATAGAACTAGCGAGCAAGTTTGCTCAAGCAGATACTTATCGTGCTGCGACACATAACAAAGGAATTTTCAATGGTATCGACAGTATTGTTATCGCAAGTGGTAACGATTGGCGTGCTATTGAAGCTAGTTGCCAAAGTTGGGCAGCTCGAGATGGAAAATATAAAGGACTTTCTACTTGGACTTGTGATCTAAAAAAAGAGGTTCTGATTGGGGAACTAACGTTACCGATGCCAGTAGCCAGTGTCGGTGGGTCTATTGGAATCAATCCTAGCGTAAAAGTGGCACGCGCTATGTTAGGAAATCCTGATGCGAAAACTTTGGCAAGCATTATCGTATCTGTTGGACTTGCTCAAAACCTTGCTGCTTTACGCGCTTTAGTAGGTGATGGGATTCAAAAAGGTCATATGAAACTTCATGCAAAATCATTGGCTATTTTAGCAGGCGCTACTACTGATATTTTAGATGAAGTAGTTGAAAAATTACGCGCTGAAAAACATATGAACTTAGCTACTGCTAAAGAAATAGTGAATACATATAAGAAATAAGAAAAAAATCGATGTATCTTAACTGATACATCGATTTTTAAAATTTTATCTTATGCGGCTCTCTTATACCCCGCTTTTTGTGCGGCTTCTTCTGAATTAAAGACTAATAAGTTTTTAGCTGCTACCTTATTGTAAGAAGGATGCTCTGGAGTATAGTACTGTCCACTCTTTTTACTTGCACGAACTACTACTGCTTTTTTAGCCTCCTGCTTTTGCTTTTGTTCTTGCGCTTTTTGCTCTTTCTTAATATCATCCATAGTCGCCTTCATCTCTTTTTCTAGACTCTGTTGCGATGCTGATATTTGCATTTGATTTTGAGATTTACTTTCTTCTGAAGTATCTCGTTTTTCATCTGTCTGCTCTTCAGTTTTTTTCTCGCGTTCTTCCTTCTTCTCTTGGAACGTTCTTATCTGCTCTTCTTTTTTTACTTCACTGAAATGATTGCTCATCATCATAGTAAACGACAATACCAAAGCAGCTATCGCTCCTAACACCACTTTCTTAATCCTTGTTTTGCGTTGAATAAGTTTGATAACAGGTGGGCATAGCAATATAAAACTGAATATAAAGACAATTATTGCGTATTCTGGGCCATGAGTAAAGACCATACTAAGCGATATAAACATAAATATCACAAATATAAACCATAAAATCATTTGTCCATGCTCTTTTATAAATTTATTCACGACTTTTCTCCTTAAAAATTTCTCACTTTATATATTCTATCACTTTTTCCGAACTTATACAATTACTTTCAAATTGTTTCCTCAATTATAAAATTATTTTTTGCAAGCAGTTTTGTTGTTTATTTTTAAAAATTTTCGTATAATTAACTTATATATATTGATTAAAAAACCGGGAGGCTTATTACTATGACATTTAAATTACCTGAATTACCTTATGCTTTTGATTACTTAGAACCTGTTATCGATGCTAAAACAATGGAAATTCATCACGGGAAACACCACGCTGCTTATGTTAATAATTTAAACGCAGCTTTAGAAAAACACCCAGAATTCGAAGCAAACTGCCTTTGTAAATTGTTAAAAAATATCGATAGTGTTCCTGCTGACATTCGTCAAGCAGTTATTAATAACGCTGGTGGTCATCACAACCACAGACTATTTTGGCAATCTCTAACTAAACCTGATTCTTCTGAATTCGGTGGATTAGTTAAAGAAAAAATCGATGCTGAATTAGGTGGCTACGAAGAGTTTGTTAAAAACTTTTCTGCTGCAGCAGCTACAAGATTCGGTAGTGGTTGGGCATGGTTAGCGCTTGACAAAGATGGAAAATTAGTTGTTACTTCAACAGCTAACCAAGATTCTCCTTACTTAACAGGACTTACTCCAATTCTTGGACTAGATGTTTGGGAGCACGCTTACTACCTAAACTATCAAAACCGTCGTCCAGACTACATTAAAGAATTCTTCCGCGTAGTAAACTGGGACTTCGTAAATGAGCGTCTAGCTAAACACTTAGAAAAATTAGCTAAATAATTACATAGATAAAAAACATCTAGGAAATCTAATTTCCTAGATGCTTATTTTTGTAGTTTCTAAAGTAAATTACGCTACTTCTTTATATCGTGTATAAACATATTCGTATATTTGTTTTCGATATACAGAGATGCTTAAATCATCATAACATTCTGTTACAAATAGCTCTATTATTTAGGTAACTTCTCAAAGTAACTTCCACTTGCTTAATTAAAGTGAAAATTAGTCTAAAACGGATTTTTATGGTGGAATTATGTGTGTGACGTTTGAGTTAGAAATAAGATTCACTATGATAAACCATCGACACCTTACTCTTTCAGACTGTAATGCTATCCAGTTAGGCTTAGAATACGGGAACCCTTCAAAGCTATTAGGCAATTTATACTAAAAGACCCACCTACTGTTTCTAAAGAAATAAAAAAAAGCAGACAAAGATTGAGGATATAGGCTATCCTTAATCTTTGTCTGCTTCATTTTCTTTTACTAAATCTTTTTGTGAATCTTTTTCAGAGAGTTTTTGATCGATATACTTGTTAATGGTTTCATAAAATTCCTTGGTTCTCTCACTATCTAATTTTGTCGAATTATTGACTTGATTGACTTTCAATTTAACAGATTGAATACCGTAATATGCTTGTTTTTGGTGGATTGTTTCTAATTCCTCTTCTGAAATCGGATCACCAACAACTGTCAAGCTCAATTCATTATTTCTTGACTTGTAGACTTGATTAATGACCGTATGATTGACAAACTCTTTTCCTACAAACTGTTTAATCCCTTCTTTTCTCGCTTGATCAATCGTCAGAGTGACTGCTGAATAGCTAGCTGGAAGGATCAATAATACAATCAAGGACATCAATCCAATTTTCATTTTAATGTTTAACTCCCTAAATGAACTTAAGGGAGATTTTCTCATTAGAATTCTTGTTCCAACAATGTTAGTTAGCATAATAAAGACACAGTTAATCAAGAAGAGGTAGAGAGCACCAAATAAAAATCGTACATTCCCATGAGCTAAACCATAACCTGCGGTACAGATAGGTGGCATCAGAGCTGTTGCAATGGCTACTCCCGGTACGATATTGTTTGCTTCTTTTTTCCTCGAACCAATTACACCTGCTATCCCACCAGCAATAGCAATGAGAACATCCCAAATGGTTGGAGAAGTTCGTGCAATCAACTCACTACTCGCATAAGATAAGGGAGAAACCCAGAAATACAGAGTTGAAACAAGCAAACTGACCAATACTTGAGTAAATAAAACCTTAAGAGATTGCTTGATTAAATTCGTGTTAAAAATAGCCAAACCGAATCCAAGGCCAACAATCGGTGTCATGATAGGAGAAATGAGCATGGCTCCTATAATAACAGCTGTTGAATTCATATTTAGACCGATAGAGGCAATAAATATCGCGCACATCAAAATCACTGTATCTCTTAATCGAACATGAAGATCATCATATAATTTCTCACGGTATTCGCGTGCTGAATAGTTTCCAGTCATTGGTTACTCCTTTAATTTCATATAATTTTGTTTCTACATGAATGATGGTAAAGGGACTTCTGTCAAATCTTACATATTTTTTCTCATCTATAATTCTTTTGAAAATTATCCTTTAAGTACCCATCAGTCCATCTCTCATATTATATCATAAATCTCACAGTCTTTCTCTTAAGAAATCAATCAGTTAAAAAGATTTTTATATCCTCTCTAAGATAGAGAACGAACAAAATTCTAGTTTTCTTATTCTAAAAACAAAAAACTGCATTTCCTATAAAAATACAATTTAATGATTAAACGTGATGTGTGTGTTTCACAATCCATTGCTGCATTTTGATGATCAACCAGAAGGCATATATTCCAAACGTGATAATGGTTAGAAGAAACCACTTGATCCAGTTACCGAACAACTGTGCCCCAGTACCATCAAGGTATAGACCTTTTCCATCAATCACAGTGTGTTTAGTTTTCCAATTTTGCATCATACAAACAGCCCAAGGTGTAGCTAGACCAAAACTAACAACACAAATAATGACAGTCAGAATTGAGTAGCCGATATAAGACAAGATACCCACGTCAAAATAACTTTCTTTCATCTTTGTCTCCTTTATTATTCTTTTGACTATATTCTAGTCGTTTTCAATTATAACATTTTTTTACATTTGTACAATTTTACGTTAACTTCTTGACATTATCATGAAAATAATTCTATAAAATAAGAGTAAAGACCCCACAGGTAGATAAGGTTGCAATCTGCATCACTCCTGCACCAATGACTTTTAAGATCAAGAAGTTAATGAAGAACTAAAAAAGAGGCTCACAATAAGTGTGAATCTCTTTAGTACTAGTTGAAAAAGCATTTTATCACAGACTCTTTGACATTAATAGCCTCCTCTTAAGTAAAGAAGGAAGGAGATACCTAATTTAATGACAATTTAAGCTACATATTGTATAATGAAAAGCACTCTGTTTGAATATACAACATATTCTTACATTTGTTATTAAATAGTTTGAAGGAGAATTGATATTGAATAATTGGAAATTTATCGCTGGCTTCATCGGAGTATTCGCAGTATATGAAATACTCGTATTTCTATTGTGGCTAGGCTTAAAATGGATGATCTCACCTTTTGTTCCCGCTAAGGTTAAATTAGCTATTGGTATCGCGCTATTTATCATTGCTAACTTTTCTATTATAGCTTATATGTTAAGATTAGGCGCACCGTGGGTGAATTACGGGAACATCTGGTACTTTTATTTCTTAAATAGTGCTGTAATAGGTATTATTTTATTAGCCGCTAAGTTATTATTGAAAATCTTTAAATTAAGCCTTACCCAAGGAATTAGTTTAAGCATAACTACCCTATATTTATTAGGAATGACTGCTCTTGGTTTATTTTGGGCATACTCACCTACTGTAATTAATAAGACTATTAAGGTAGATAAACATCTTGATACTCCTATTAAAATCGCTATGGTCTCTGATCTTCATCTTGGAACATTTTTCTCAAATCCTCAACTCGAAAAACTGAACAAGATTGTTGATGAAGAGAAGCCAGATGCTGTAGTAATCGCAGGGGATCTTATGGACGATGATATGGTTATGTATAAAAAACACAATATGAAAGAGACTCTTAGTAAGCTAAACGCTCCTTTAGGGGTCTATACAACAATGGGGAATCATGACCGTGATGCCCAAGAGATAGTAGATGAGGTTAAAAGAGCAAGTATAATACCTCTATTTGATAATAATGTTGAACTTAATAAAGATATTACCCTAGTTGGGCGTAAAGATAAGAGTGTTAGTCGTGACAGATTAGATACGGCTAAGTTACTTGAGAGCGTAGATCTTAATAAGACTATTATTCTTGTTGATCACCAACCGGATGCTATCGATTATCACTCTACCCTTCCTATCGATGTTCAACTCTCAGGTCATACTCATCACGGACAAATGTGGCCGATTAACTATATTACAGAACATATATATACTTTGGACTATGGTTATAAAGAAATTAACAGTAAGCATTTCTTCACAACAGCTGGCTATGGTTTTTGGGGACCTCCCTTCAAAACGACAGCTCGTAGTGAAGTTTGGATGATTACAATAGAAGGAAAATAAACAAAACCAGTAAGAAGCAACTCAAAATTATGCTTTTTAACATCAATTTTATTGAGTATCTTTCTACTGGTTTATTTTATATATTCAATTAATACTTAATTAAGACAGCATCCTAAAGCTTGCATCATCTTATTCTTTAACGCTATTTCTGATCTCTTATACTATCCCATAATTCTTTAGCTGTTTTCAAATCTATTTTGTAATAATCTTTAATAATTTTTATATTGGCTATGTCTCCTTGAGAGTAGTCTACTATCTCTTTTACATTAGAGAAGTCCATTCTCTCTAATATGCTTGGCTTAATATGTTCCCATAAATTTTTAGCATCTAGGAGATTCAAACCATACGCTTCTCTTAACAATTTTATATTAGCTATATCTCCTTGAGTTGTATCTATAGCCGCTAGTACTTCTTCTTTCTTTTCTTCTTTTATTAGTTCTTCATATTTTTCCCTACTTAAACGTGCTTTTTCTTCTGCTTCTGGGTTTGGCGTTTTTGATTTAATCGAAAAGTACACAAAAAGACATACCCCTAATATTATAATTAATCCTATTTTCATTATTTATTCTCCTAACCTATTTTCTTGTTTTTAGTATCTCCCACAGTTTTTTAGCATCTGCGAAGTTTAAAAAATATTTTTTTCTAAGTGCAGCGATATTGAATGCATCACTTTGGCTAAAGTTTATTACACTTTCTAATTCTTTTTTATAACTTTTCTCTTGTAATCTCTCGAATGCCTCTTTACTTTTAGCGTTTTGTTTTTTTATTTTATCTCGAATATTTGCGATTATTGCATAAACAAAAATAAACGCAAGCATTACATAAATTGTATTCATATTCATAATTTAGTAACTCCTTTTAAAATAATCTATCATATCTAATTATATATTTTTTCTCTTCTATTGTAAACATGCACCCTTCTCAAAATTGATTTTTCCACTATAATTTGGTATCATTAATTGTACTTTAAATTAAAGGATTGGTAACTTATGAAATTTTTAACCGAAATTGATACCGAAAAATACACAGAATTTGTAAAAAATCATAAACTTGGAAACATGATGCAAGCGACAGAGTGGGCACAGATAAAAAACACTTGGGGTGTTGAGCGTGTTGCTGTTGTTGATGATAATAACAATATTATCGCAGCCACTCAAATACTGACTAAAAAAGGTTTTTGGTATGCCCCCCGTGGTCCTATTATGGATTATGATAATAAAGAACTTGTATCATTCTTTTTAGAAAATTTAAAAAAATATGCAAAACATAAAGCTGCAAAACTAGTTAAGTTGGATATTCCGGTTGCGATTAAAGATGAAAAACTCCACGAGTTTAAAGACATAAATGTAGAAAGAACAGATAATGAACTTATAAAGATATTTAAAAAATACGGATATAAACACAAAGGATTCAGTCTTGATATGAGTAGCACTATTCAACCTCGTTTCAATACTGTAACTAAGCTAACTGCTGAAGTTCCTGACCTTTTTCCTAAGGATACACGACGTTTGATTCGTGATGCAGAGAAAAAATTTGTTGAAGTTCGTCGTTGTGGTAAAGAAAACTTAGATGATTTCTTGTTCGCTCTGTCTTGTACGGAGAAAAGAAAAAACATCTCGTTACGCGGACGTGAATATTTCGAAAATCTACTCGATACTTTCGGAGATAATGCACTACTTTATATTTCATACATAAATGTCGAAAAAGCACTTAAGGAGTGCCAAATGCGTAAAGAAAATCTAGAACTAGAAATCGAAGCACTTGGTGAAAAATCTCCTAAGAAAAAACGTACTCTTGTTGAGCAAGTAGCCGGAATAGAAAAATTAATAACATTGTTTAACACTCTTGAAATTGAGGATAAAACTAAAGACCAAGTAATTAGTGCAGCTATAACTATAGCCTATGGAAACCATGCAGAGATTATTTATGCGGGGATGAATGAAAGTTTTGCGAAATTACCTGCACAATACAAAGTATTCTCTGATACTATGAGAACAGCTCAAACGATCGGTGTTAGCGAAGTATCAATGGGCGGAATCGAAGGGAATCTTAACGACAGCCTTCTTGGTTTTAAATCAAAATTTGCTCCTAATATAGTTGAATATTACGGAGAATTCGACCTAGTTCTTTCTCAATCATTCAACCTAATGTATAACTACGGTTTACCGCTTCGTAGAAGATTATTAAAACTAATAAAACGTTAGACAATAACTAAAATCCCTGTTGAACTTAGTTCAGCAGGGATTTTATCTTTTCTATTTAATTAATTTGAATACATCATTCAAGTTCTCAGCCATTGTTGGATGTGTGAAAATCTGATCTCTAATGTATGTATATGGAATTTTATTATCAATTGCCATTTTTATTATGTTTATAATCTCTTCAGAATTTTTTCCAAATAGTGTTGCCCCAAGAATTAAATTAGTATCTTTATCAACTATTACTTTATATATACCTCTTTGATCCTGATTAACTGCTCCTCTTGGCATGTTGGCAACTGGAAGACTTGCTACCGCTACGTTAGAATAGTTTTCTTCAGCTTCTGCTTGGTGAAGTCCTACATGAGATAATACTGGTGAAATAAATGTTGAGTAAGGAACATTTTTACGATTTGCTCTTGTATAGTCCTTATTTCCATGAAGGTATCTATTTACCACTCTAAAGTCATCTAACGATACATATGTAAACTGTAAGCCACCATTAACATCACCAACTGCAAAAACATTTTCTACATTTGTTTGACAATAATCATCAACTTCTATAAAGCCTCTTTCATTTACTTTGATATCTGTGTTTTCTAATCCAAGATTTTCTATATTAGCTCGACGCCCTGTTGCATGTAAAAGAGCATCAAACTCTAACTCACCATATTTTTCTGTATCAACTACAACTTTTTCTCCATTATTACGAATTTCTTTTGTAGCTGTTCCTAATTTAAACGTTACTCCCGCTTCTTCTAAATAACCTTTGGCCATTTCAGCTATATCTTTATCTTCACGCCCTAATACAGTTGGCGCAAAATCAATAACAGTAACATCAACACCGAAACGTGCATATAAATTAGCAAACTCTAGCCCAATATTTCCTCCACCAATAATTCCTAGAGTTTTTGGCGCAGTTTCTAATTTTTGAAACTGTGTACTATCGTAAACATTTTTAGATGTTGTTAATCCTGGTATTGGTAGTACATTATTTTTTGCTCCTGTATTAATTACAACAATATCCCCTTCTAACTGCTTAGTTTCACCGTCTACCGAAATTTCCACTACTTTATTAGATATAAATTTCGCACTAGCCGTATAAACATCTATATTAGGGTTATTGTCTAGCATTGCAAAGTTTTTCGCGTTAAGTTTAGACACAACAGTGTCTCTAGTTGCTTTCGCCTCTTTAAACTCTTTTTTATTATCAGCAGCAACAATTAGAGTTTTTGTCGGTATACATCCAATGTTGATACAAGTTCCTCCGTACATCTCGCTACTTTCTTCTACAACTGCTACTTTTTTCCCTTCATTTCCAAAAGTGGCAGCTAATGTTTTTCCTGCTTTTCCAAATCCAATTACTAATAAATCATATTTAATCATTATTTGACTCCTTTTGTCTTAATAAATATAGTCTGAAAGATATTAATATAGTATCTACCAAACTAATTATCTCTTTTTTTTAAATTTTAGTACTGTTTTCTAAAACTTACAACTTTTTTGCTCACAAGTAATATATTCGACTTAATATATGGTTTCGCCAAGATATAATTTGATATTACATCTTATTATGATATAATAATCTTTGTACAAATTTGAAAACTTATGGAGGAAGAAAAATGACACTACCTAATTGTCCAGAGTGTAATAGTGAATATACTTATGAAGACGGAAATATGTTAGTATGCCCTATGTGTGCTCATGAATGGTCACCAGAAGATGCTGCTAATGCTGAGGAAGAAAAAGTTTATCGTGACGCTAACGGTAATATTCTTCAAGATGGAGATACCGTTTCTGTAATTAAAGATTTAAAAGTTAAAGGAAGTTCTTCTACACTAAAACAAGGAACACGCGTGAAAAATATTCGTCTTGTAGATGGAGATCACAATATCGACTGCAAAATCGATGGTTTTGGTGCAATGAAACTAAAAAGTGAATTTGTTAAAAAAATATAAGCTGAAATACTCATAGTATTTTGATATATTCCTCTTTACTGGGAACCTAATATTCAGTAAAGAGGTTAATTTTTATACTTAATTATTATATTTTTTTAATTTTAACAAAATTTTCTGAAAATTCCCCTTTACAAAACTCTTTTTTTCTTGTATAATAAACGCATGTCTTTTTAAAAAATACAATTGTAGTTTTAAATGTTAAAGATAACTTTGTATAAAGTTATCTATTTATATAAATTTTAAATGAATAAAGGAGAATATTATCATGAGTTTTTATAAAAAAATACCATTATTAGCAAAACTTATTTTGGCTGTTACTCTTGGGATTGTTTTAGGAAGCTTCCTTCCTACTTCTATTATTAGAGGATTCGTTACTTTCTCATCAATTTTCAGCTCATTCTTAGGATTTACTATCCCATTAATTATTGTAGGCTTTATCGTACCAGGTATTAGCCAAGTATCTAACAATGCTGGGAAACTTCTTGGACTTTCTACTGGAGTTGCTTATGTTTCTACACTTATCGCTGGAACATTCGCTTTCTTAGTAGCGAAAGTAGCTTTACCAAACTTACTTGCTAACTCTACTTTACAAACATTCCAAAATCCAGAAGATTTAATGCTTAAAGGTTATATCGAATTTAAAATGACACCTATCTTCGACGTTACAACAGCGCTTATTATTTCATTTATTCTAGGTATCGGAATTTCAGCAACTAAATCTGAAAGTCTTAAACAAGGATTCAATGACTTTGGAGAAATTATTGAAAAATTACTTTCTTCATTAATTATTCCACTATTACCATTCTATATCCTTGGGGTATTCATGAACATTACTGCTTCTGGTGAAGTATTCAAAATTTTAAAAATCTTCGCTTTAGTATTCGTTCTAATAATCGTATTACACTTTGTAATTATCGCTATCCAATACACTGTTGCAGGTTCAATTAACAAGAGAAATCCATTCAAAATGCTTGTTAAAATTTTACCAGCTTACATGACAGCAATTGGTACTCAATCATCAGCAGCTACTATTCCAGTTACACTGAAAAGTGCTAAAAACATGGGTATTGATAAAAATATTGCAAACTTCACTATTCCATTGTTTGCAACTATCCACCTATCAGGTAGTACAATTACTTTAACTACTTGTGCATCTGCTGTTTACTGGTTACAACATGGAGCTACTTTCCCATCAGCAGTAGTTATGGTTAAATTCATTCTACTTCTAGGGGTAACAATGGTTGCTGCTCCTGGTGTTCCTGGTGGAGCTGTTATGGCTGCTCTTGGATTATTACAATCTGTTCTTGGGTTCAACGAAATCATGCTATCTCTTATGATCGCTCTTTACATCACTCAAGATAGCTTTGGAACAGCATGTAACATTTCTGGAGATGGTGCTTTATCAGCTATCGTTGATAGATTGAATAGAGTATTCTTTAAAAAAGACAATCAAGAAGCATAATAAAAATCGGGCTTGAAATAAAATTCAAGTCCGATTTTTTATTTTTATTTTAATCTAAATCTAAGTTTTACAGGATTATGGTCACTATATTTATAATCTTGGTCTAATGTTTTAACCTGTGATACTTCTATATTATCACTTGCGATAAATCCATCAATTATAAACTCATATGTCCCATTAGAACCTTTTTCATACGGTTTATTGTTAAGACGCGCTGATGGGCGACTATTATCATAATATAGTTTGAACTTATCTTTTAATAATGTTTTATCGAATAACTCCGCTCTCCAAAGCTCTGCTGGTGTTTTCTCTATTTCTTCCTTAGTTAAATCTCTAAGCTCCTGATTAAAGTCCGCACCTACTAAAACATAGTTCCCTTTTGCGTATTCTTTTTCCATAAATTCTACAAGCTGCTTCGTTTGAGCTATTTTCCCTCTGTTATCCTTATCATAAGCATCTAAGTGTGCGTTAATAATTACTAACTTTTTATCACTATTTTCTATATCACTGTAAATTACCGAAAAACCACGTTTTAAGTTGGCCAGCCTCGTTGGGAAAGTAAACGGGATTGGCATTTGATGTCTTTCAGCATTTTCTATATTAAATTTCGTAGAAGTATAAATACCACTATTTACCTTACCTAACGGAGGTAATGGATATGGGATATAGGCAACTTTAAAATTATACGCAAAAATACTACTGTTATCTAATGCTTTATCTAAATAGTTGACTTGATTTATATTATATGTACGCTTAGAATCAACATCAACTTCTTGTAAAAACGTAACATCAGCCGCTTCTTCTTTAATAATACGCGTAATGTTGGTTAAATTGTTTTCAACATGCTCCTTGTCAATTGGGTGAACCATCTTTCCACCATCCATAAAGAAATCAACATCTTTGTCCATACCAAAGTATCCAACATTCCAATCTAACGCATTATACTCTGTATTCAATTTAACAACCTGTGTTTTCGCACTTTGGACAGCCGTTAACTTTTCAATATCCTGTGGTTTGTACTCTGTAATCATTAAATAACCGACCAACCCTGCAAACGCTAGAACACAAGCTAAAATTATACTACCTAATATTTTAATTATTTTTTTCATCAATCTACCTATAAAAAAGAGATTGGTGTTTTACCAACCCCTCCTATAACCTTCCTTATTTTATTAAATTAATATACTACTCTAGTTCCGGCTTAAGAGATTTTTTCTCTCGTAATTGTGAAATAATTATCCCCACTAAAACAATAGCCATACCAATACCTTCACGTAGTCCTATATACTCATTAAGGATAAGTACTCCTCCTATAGCTGCAACAACCGATTCTAAACTCATAATAAGCGATGTTGTATGCGGGGGAATCTCCCTTTGGGCAATTATTTGTCCCGTATAACCTAGCCCGCTTGATAAAATACCAAGAGCAAGTAATGGAACTACCACGCTAAGTATGTCCGTCAAAACGATTGTTTCATTTACTAGAGCCAGACCTAAACTTAAAACAGCTACTACAACTAATTGAATTATTGATAAAAACATCGAATTAACTCGTAGTGCTGAGTAATCAATAACGATAATATGCACCCCAAAAAAAACAGCACTGATAAAAACTATAATATCTCCTAATTCTAGGCTAAATTCTTCTTTCACCGATAACAGATAAAAACCTACCACAGCCAAAATAAGTCCTATAATGAAGAACTTATTTAATTTGTTTCCCAAAAACACCCCGATAAATGGAACTATACAAATATACAGTACAGTAATAAATCCTGCTTTTCCTGCTGTCGTCATCCCTATACCAATTTGTTGAATATACATTGCAAGAAATAACACTACACCACACATGATGCCTAACCAAAGCTTCTTAGAGGAATTAACTTCTCCCATCAATTTTGGAGCCTGACTCTTATAAAGACTCGGTACTAAAACGGCTACCAGTGTTATAAATATAACAGCAATAAGCGATCTAAGCCCAACTACTGTAAGTGGCCCTAGCACTTTACTCGCAATATTTTGCCAAATAAATGCTAGTCCCCAAATAATAACTACACCTATTAATATTAATTCTGAAATAAATTTTCTCATAAAACACCTTTCCTAAATTTTTTTACTGTAAGCAAATATAATTTTTAAGTTCATCAAAAGATGCCTTTCACCACTATAATTTTATATTGTATTAAGAAAAAATTCAACTGTTTTAATAAAAATAATGAAATTATCATAATATTATATTTAGTTGATTAGTTTATTATTAATCATACAAAAAAGAACGGAGTTGACTTCCGCTCTTTACTAATTCATTTATATGTTTTCTGCTTTTTGTTTAGTTATAGTTCAATATTTAACTAGATTAAGCTATACTTTATTATTAAATAATATTTAGCAATAATCACCACTTCTTATATATCTATTAGTTTGGTTGGAATAGCTGGGTCAGTATCCATAATAACTATTTTGTCATTACAATCTATCTTTTGATTTCCCGCTATTTCACAATCAATATCCTTATTTTTCAACGTCATAGAAGCTGCCATGCGCGCAAGCTCTTTTGTATTATTTTGTTCGCTAAGGTGTGCTAATAGGACGTTTTTCGTATTACTTCCAACTATTTTTGTTAAGTAATTGGCCGAATCTGTATTGGATAAATGCCCTTTATCCGACAAAATACGCTGTTTTGTTGGCCACGGATATGGTCCACTAAGTAAAACATTTTCTTCATGATTACTTTCGTAAACCAATGTATGCGAGTCTTTGACATAATCTGCCATTTTTTCTGAAATATATCCTGTATCTGTTAAGATACTTACCCTTTTGCCATCTTTTTCAAAAGTATAGAACTGAGGATTAGCTGCGTCATGACTCACTCCAAAACTATTAACTACTACCCCATTAAATATTTTACTATCTTCTTTCTCAAAATGGAATTTTAGGTCAGATTTTATCTCACCGATTTTGCTCATATTATCCCAAGTAAGTTTATTAGCATAGACTGGAATATTATACTTACGAGCGAGGACACCAATACCTTTAATATGATCAATATGCTCATGTGTTACGAATATTGCATCAATATCCTTGATATCACGTCCTATTTGGTTAAGATTTTCTATTATTTTCTTCCCAGTAAGACCTACATCAACAAGGCAACGGAAATTATCATCTTCTATATAAACACTATTCCCGCTGCTGCTACTGGCTAATACCGATAATTTCACGTTTCTACCTCCTCGATTTTTTCATTTTTATATTATACCACTTTTTAAATAAGTTAGGTAGTGATATAGTTTTAATATGGTAAATATTACCTATCCTCTCAATCTTTCTCTATAAACAAATTAGCTCTGATTATACAAAAAAGAACACCACAAGGTGCTCCTTTTTCTACCTATATTATTTCCCAAGCAATAGCTTGAAGAAATTTAATTTTTGTCCATATCTCAATGTAGCTGAACGATATACTTTAACACAAGCTATCGCTACAACAATCGTCATTACTACTAAGATTCCATATGATGCCAATAACTCTGTTGTACTAACATGACTTATCGCATATCTTGTGAACATTACAAAGTATGAAGTAAGAGGGAAGTAAGATAAGATTTCTGCTAATTTTGTATCCCCTGAAGAACTCATAATATAATAATCTACGAAAAATGCAGCTATAAATATTAACATTGGTATAGTTATTGCCCCATTGACATCTTCTACCTTGCTGACTAGTGAAGCGAATGCCGCATACATAAACATAAACATTACAAACCCAGTTAAAGTGAAAATTAACCCTATTCCGATTACCTTGTAATCAAGATTATTAACAATAACTTTTATCCCCTCGCTATATCTTTGCATATTTATCTTCATTCCAACGAATAATCCACCTATAGCAAGTGCCATTTGAATTAGAACCGCAATAGATAACGCAAAAACTTTTCCTAGAATTAACGTTTTTGGATTAACTGTCACGATTAACAATTCCATCGCACGATTACTTTTTTCTTTAACAACGTTCATCGCGACAACACTACCAAATTGCACTACAGTCATATAAATAACGAATGTTAAAACATAAACAATCGCAACTTTAACACCTTGAGCTAGCATATCAGAATCTCCGCTAACATTAACCATCGTCGGTTTCGGAACAGCCGCTTTAACTTGATTTACCTTATCATAGTCAAGACCACTTTGTTTATAAACATACTTTTCTACATTTTTTCCAAATGCTTCTTGAAATTCACTTGAAGACCCGCTAAAAATACTACGTTTTGATAAGTATTCGTATCTTTCTTTTGTTAAAACTATCCCCTCATCAAGTTTACCTTCTTTAACATCTTTTTCCAACTCTAATCGAGAATCGTACTTTTTAGCATCTTTTATATTTTGTAAATTAAGATCTACCTCTTTTACTACATAACCACTACGTTCAAAATTGTCATTGCTTTGTCCTTTGAAAAGGCTGCTATTAGCTATAGTAGGAATAAAAGTTACCCCTATCGCAACAAAAAAGTAAACTGCCATTATAACTTTCGTTGATGTTTTTCCGAAGAATTGTTTAAGTTCAAAATTAAATACTGTGCTAAAATTTTTCATAATTATTTACCTACCTGACTTACAAAAATTTCTTCCAATGATGGTTTATAAAGTTTAAATTCTTCTACATTAAAGCTACTTGTTGATAATTTAGCAAGCAACTCTTTCTTAGCGCCTTCTTCTTTAAAATCGAGAAGTACTCCCTCTGGTACTAAGCTGTACTCTATTCCCATTGGAATAGATTTTAAATTAGCAAGCAACTCTTCTTTTTCTAAATTACTAACGCTTAAAATCATTTTTCCATGACCAAGTTGTTTTTTAATATAGTCTAAGTTTCCACTTAAAACAATTTCCCCTTGCTCCAAAATATTAATATCTTCGCAAAATGTTTCTACAACCGGCATTTGGTGAGATGAGAAGATTACAAGTTTATCTTTTTTGATAAACTCTGTTATAATCTCTTTTAACTTCCCTACGTTAACTGGATCTAAACCACTAAACGGTTCATCAAAAACTAAAATATCCGGGTCATTCATAACACTTTGGATAATTTGAATTTTTTGAGCGTTCCCTTTTGACAAAGTTTTTAAAGCTTGTTTATTATCTTCTAACTCGAAAAAGTCTAGCCATTTTTTTGCTTCATCTCTCGCAGCTTTTTTGGTCATGCCTTTTAGCATTCCGAAGTAAGCCAACTGGTCTACCAATCCAACACCATCGTACATCCCACGCTCTTCAGGTAGATATCCGATTTTTACCTTGCTGTGGTCAAGAGGTTTTCCGTCAAGTAAGATTTCTCCTTTATCCGGCTTGAAAATATCAAGTAAAACCCTAAAACTTGTAGTCTTACCACTACCATTACGCCCCAAATATCCATTTGCTACTCCACTTTTCGCTGTAAAATTAATTCCTTTAAGAACTTTTTTATCCCCGAAGCTCTTTTCTATATTTCTAAATTCTAAAATCATAGTTATTCTCCTTTTTATTTATACATTATATTTTTAAATAATTTATTTAAAATCTTTTATAATATAAACCTTTAACTCCCATCAATATTTTTCTTACACTCTCGTCTAAGTTTTAAAAATTTCGGTATAAAAATCATTAATCCTCCTAAACCAAAACCACCAAGTCCACTACATAAAGCTGTAACGACCTTCCCTGCTGTCTCTCCTATATAACTATCTACCCTATTCGAAAAACCCGCTAACAAAAGACCAATAATAAACATGTAAAAAAATCTAAAAACTCTATATTTTATAATTTCATATTCAGTTTCCTCATCACTAAAAATCGGATAAGAGTTTTCATCTCCTTCTGCAAGCCTTAAAAAATAAGTTAATCTAATCTTATGAAGATACCAACCAGCAGCTTTATAATATTCCGTTACTTCAGGGGAGAAGTTTTTATCATAGATGAACTTGTACTTCTTTGGCTTAGTATTTGTTTTTTTCATTCTTACGATTACAAAATAACAATTATCATACTCATAACCTTCTTGGCTAAGTTCTGTCATTTTTTGCTCAACCTTATCATAACTAGTCCATATTGTTATATATTTGTACTTCGTCATCTAACCCTCTCCTTTCCCGGCTATTTTATATTTAATATAAAAGTAAATGTTTAAAAATACTAATGCTGTTGTTCCGCCACAAAACATTCCTTGAATAAATTTAAATATATGGCCTTCCATAACGCTATATTCACTGCCTAACGAAATCAATATAGTAATAAAAATACATACTAAATTTAGTTTTAACGTAAATTTCAAACGATATTTCCACATTTCTATTTCACCTATATTATCAGTATATAAATCTACCGCGTCAGACTCTCCTCTTAATATTTGCCAAAAAAAGCTATTTCTTATTAACTTCCAACCATTTTCCTGATAGAATACCTGTTTTTCTTTTGTAAACTTTCTATCATAAACTAATTCATATCTATAATTTTTTGGCTCTCCCTTTTCTAGTACTATAAAAAATGCCACCCACTTTTTATAGTGCCACCCTTGTGAACTATAATATTCCAATCTTTTCAAAAATTGGCTATTCTTTAATGCAAAAGCGTGAACTATTTTATATTTACTCATGATATCCACCCCTTAAAAGATTATCAGCAACATTTAATAAAAACTTCCTTTTTTCAAAGTCTTTCATCAGCACTTCATAACCTTTTTTTGTTATGTGATATTCTTTTTTAGAATTGTCTACTTCTTTTTCTTCTATCCAATTTACTCCAACCATCTTCCCTAGCGTAGTATACATTGTCGCTGGTCCAATAATAATACTATTATTAGTAATCTCAGCAACCTTTTGCATTATCATATATCCGTGAATAGGTTTAGTTAAAACCAATAATGTAAAAAATATACTATCCGTCAGCTCGCCACTTTCATAAGGACTTGCCTTTGCCATACTTTATCTCCTCCTTTTTTTGATAATAAAACTTATAAGTGCAACTGGAAAATTCCTGCACACCTTTAATAAAAATTACATTCCCCTTGTATATCAATCATAGATATATCTATCTTTGATATAAGTATATATCAATCATCGATATATGTCAATAGTATTTCTTAATTATTTTCAATCTCACCTGGTTTTTCCCTTATATAATTATTTGTAATTTATCTAGTAATATTTTTTATTTTATGTTAGAATATGGATATCAATTTAATTTTTAAATTACTTTATAAGGAAAGGTGATATCATGAAATCAATAAGAAAATATCTTTTAATTATTGCTGCAGCATTACTTACTATAACTCTTTCTGCTTGTGGTACTAAAGTAACTGCTGAAGAAGCTATTAATAAAACTAACGAGGCATCTAAAAATCTGAAAAATACAGAATTTGTCTCTTCTAACATTTCTGAGATAGTTGTAGGTGATCAAACTCAAAAAATAGAAAACAAAGTGTCAGGTTCTCTAATCTTAGACCCATTTACTATGCATGCTACGACTGAGATTAAAGCTCAAGATAAAACTCAAACGTTAGAAATGTATATTAAAGACAATGTTGCATATGCAAAAGCTACTGGACAAGATACTTGGGTAAAAAGTTCTAATAATAATATAACTGCTCAATTTGAGAATCTTAAAAAACTTGCTAACTCTGAACAAGTTATGGAGTTCTACAAAAAAATTGCTAAAGATTTTAAAATAGCTGAAGAAAAAGGTAACTATGTTCTTACATATAGCGGTAATGGTGATCAATTCAAAGAGCTTATGGTTGCCATTGCTAACTCTTCTGGAGGTCAAGTTAACGCTAACGCATTTAACAATGTGGAATTCAAAAATGTTACTATCAAATTTGTTGTAAGCAAAGATTTTATGCCTATCAGCAATGAAACAATAATGGAAATTGCCACTAAGAATGCAACGAAACCTACTACAATGAAAATAACTCAAAACACTAGTTATTCAAAAGTAAATAAAGTAGATAGTATTAATATTCCTGAAGAAGCTAAAAATGCTAAAGAGATCGGGAAAAACTCTTAATTAAATATTTAATGTATAACTCTGAAAGTATTTCTATTTTCAGAGTTATTATTTTTGCTTCAATTCACGGCTAATATTTAGCTCAAACCACATAAATATAGAGTTTATACCTTTTTACCGACTCCGCTTCCTCAACTTTATTCTTTTGATATTTATATCTTTTTTTAAAATAAATAAATATCAAATTAATTTACATAAACCTTTTCATTTAGTATAATAATGTAGATAATATACTAGGAGGTTTATTTTTTATAGTTATAGCGCCCGAACTAAGTTCTAACGATTAAACTGAGCTTAGTTGACGAGGAAAAAAGTTATCGAAAATTCGGCGGATGCTTTTTCGGAATTTAAGAGTTTCGTTAAATAATGTACAAACGGGGTACACCTTTATATTTTCAGGAACGAAGTGACGTCAAAATATTTAGGTGTAGCGTATGCAATCGCAACTTAGTTTTTTAGGAATGAAGTGACGTAGAAAACTTTAGTTGCAACTGCTCGGGTACACCTTTATATTTTTAGGAACGAAGTGACGTGAAAATATTTAGGTGTAGCGTATGCAACTGCAACTTAGTTTTTTAGGAATGAAGTGACGTAGAAAACTTTAGTTGCAACTGCTCGGGTACACCTTTAGGTGAAAATTAAATATTTTGAAAATAATGTTATCTAGATTTTCTTTTCAAAAAAAATTATTTTCTTGTAAATATTTAATATTAAATTTAGAACTCACCCTACAAAATCATTATTGTCTCTTAATTTTTAAGATAATTACTACTTAGCATCACAGGGAGTAGTCTGTACTTTTAGACTGCTATGAAGTTTTTGCTGTTTATCTTTTGAATTTTGTTAAGATTTCGCAAAATACTTTTAACTTTTTATTAAGTTTACCTTGTAAAATCAGTAATTATATCTTTTAAATCAATTATTAAAGAAAAAAGCGAGGAATTTTTTATATGTGTGGTATTGTAGGATTTGTTGGAGAAACAAATGGAGTTAAATTTTTGATTGATGGCCTTAGCAGCCTTGAATATCGTGGTTATGATTCAGCGGGAATTGCTGGGGTTGTTGATGGTGAAGCAAAAGTTATTAAAGCTGTAGGTCGTATTAAAAACCTAGAGGACCTTATTCCTGAGGATCTTCATATTGAACTTGGAATCGGACATACACGATGGGCTACTCATGGTGGGGTTAACGTTACTAACTCACACCCTCATCAAAGCTTTAATAAACGCTTTGTTTTAGTTCATAACGGGGTTATCGAAAATTTCCAAGAATTAAAAGATAGATTCTTCAAAGGAGTAGACCTTGTTTCTGAAACTGATACTGAAGTTATCGTTCAACTTATTCAAGTTTATAGCGATCGTGGAATGAGTACTAAAGAAGCATTCAAAAAAGCAGTATCAAAATTACAAGGGTCTTATGCACTTTGTTTAATCGATACTAAAGAAGCTAATACATTATATGTAGCAAAAAATAAAAGTCCATTATTAATTGGACTTGGAGATGGAAAGAAAAACTTTGTTGGAAGTGACGCTCTTGCGATGATTAAATACACTAACGACTTTTTAGAAATTAATGACGGAGAAATAGTTATTGTTAAAAAAGATAGCGTAACTATTGAAGATAAAGATGGGAATGTAATAAATCGTGACAGCTTCTCTACTAATCTAAACGCTGGGGAAATCGACAAAGGTATCCATGAACACTACATGATTAAAGAAATCAATGAACAAGTAGGAGCTATGCGTAATATTATTTCACACTACTTCGATGGACACAACGTTAATATAGACGATGATATTATTAATAATGTAAAAGAAGCTGATAGACTTTACATTATCGGCTGCGGAACAAGTTATAACGCTGGTTTAGTAGGACGTGCTTATTTTGAAAGATGGGCAGGTATTCCTACTGAAGTACATCTTGCATCAGAATTTGCATACAATGTACCTCTTCTTTCTAAAAAACCAATGTTTATATTCCTATCACAATCAGGAGAAACAGCAGATCTTCGTGCAGTATTAACGAAATTACGCAGTGTAAACTCTGACTATAAGTTTTTAGTATTAACTAATGTGGATGCTTCTACATTAGCTCGTGAATGTGACTATACATTGCTTCTTCACGCAGGGGTAGAGATTGCTGTAGCTTCTACAAAAGCATACACAGCACAAATCGCTACGTTGAGCATTTTAGCTTATGAAGTAGCAAGTCACCTTAACAAAAAGCCAAAATTTGATATTGAACAAGAACTATCGGTAATCACGTCAGCTATTGAATCTATTTTAGACGATACTAAGACTATTAAAGATTTAGCAAAAGATTTATTTACAGAGCGCAATGCATTTTATATCGGTCGTGGAACTGATTATTACAGCGCTTGTGAAGCTGCACTTAAACTGAAAGAAGTCTCTTATATTCAGACTGAAGGCTTTGCCGGTGGAGAATTAAAACACGGTACAATCGCTCTTATTGAAGAAAAAACTCCAGTAGTTGCGCTTATTACTAATACAAAATTAGACCTTAATACTCGTAGCAACGTCAGTGAAGTAGCTAGTCGTGGAGCTAACACGCTAATAATCACATTAGAAAAATTAGCGCGCAAAGGCGATTACGCTATCCCTAATGTTAACGAAGATCTTGCACCTATCGCAAGCATCGTCGTAACTCAACTATTTGCTTATTACGCAGCTGTATCACGTGGATTAGACGTGGACAAACCTCGTAATTTAGCAAAAAGTGTTACTGTTGAATAATTAACAAAAAACCAGAATTACTAAAAATTAGTAGTTCTGGTTTTTATTATTATTCAGTAAAGTAACACCAATTAATAATATGCATTATTTGATATTTTTACGTTTTGCTACTAGTAATGCTGCTAGCACTAGAATTGATAATCCTGCAACTACCCCATTATTTGTTACTACACCTGTGTTTGGCAGACGTTTAGCTTCTTCTTTTGCTTTTGGTTCTTCAAGGTGAGTTGGTTGAGTTTGCCCCTTTAATCCAACAGTATATTTCCCTGGAATTTTATTTGTTGAACCATCTGAATACGTAAATGTTACTTCTCCATCATTTCCTACTGTCATAGCAGTTCCTTCCGGTAATTCTGGATTAGCTTTTCCAATTTCGATAGCCACTTTATCTTTTTCATCTTGTGTAATGTTTGTTACATCTTCTATTTCTGTTAATTCTGGGTTGACTGGTTTTACATGTCTAGCAATAGTTCTTTTTACCACTGTATATTCACCAGAAATTGTATTTGTTGAACCATCTGCATATGTAAATGTTACTTCTCCATCATTTCCTACTGTCACAGCAGTTCCTTCTGGTAAATCTGGATTAGCTTTTCCGATTTCGATAGCCACTTTATCTTTTTCATCTTGTGTAATGTTTGTTACATCTTCTACTTCTGTTAATACTGGATTAGCCGGCGTTGTTTTCGTTGCGATACCATCTACGGCTAGATCAGGTTCTCCTGCACCCTCTGGTAGCCACGCATCGTCTATTATTTCACCAGTGTTTTTTTCTATCTCCTCCTCGGCAGGGGTTGCTTCTACTATATCCTCTTCTGCATATGCCATCTTTTCTGCACCTACTACAGGCATCATTACTAATCCAACAGCAAGAGAAACTGTCGCTAGCGCTGTTTTGCGAATCGAGTATTTTGTTTTTTTATTTTCTCTACACATAATCATTCTCCTTAATATTTTCAACTTTTTGATTATAGCATAACCTCCTGCTAATGAAAAGTATTTTACATTTTTTCTCAAACGTTCATTTTTAGACAAATTAAAACTAACTAACAACAAGTTAGTAACCATATATGTTTATTTTTCATAACTAAAAGAACCTCTTTGTAATTTGTATTTTTTCATATACTATATAGCAATGTCTTTCCTAACTATCCCAATTTTCTTACTTTACTCATTTTAGGAAACTTTTTCCTTTACATTTATATGAGAGCGGTTTATAATGGAACTATAAAATTTAATTATCTTCGGGGCAGGGTGAAATTCCCGACCGGCGGTTATAGTCCGCGAGCGTAAGCTGATTTGGTGAAATTCCAAAACCGACAGTACAGTCTGGATGATAGAAGATACGGAAAATATATTTTATTAGTTGTAGATTAAAACAATTATTTCGATATACCTAACCCACTAGCCTGCTAGTCTATTTATTAAATTATTGTCCTCTACACTCTATAAAATATCCATACCTTTATGTCCCGCTTTAATTGTTTTAAAGTGGTGTTTTTATTTTAAGATTAAAAAGCCAGTAGGTCTTACTTTCTAAAGTTCCTAACTTAGCTAAAAATTTAAAAGTATCAACACCATTCACAACGTTATTGCGGTTATTTTTACGCCTTTTGAAGATGGAAAGAGGACAATATGTATAAAAAAAATACTCATTCACTTGTTTTAAGTGGGCTACTTGCCGTTATTGCACTACTTCTATCTTTTTTTAGTTTTGCTGTGCCGTTTCTGCCACCATTTCTAAAATTTGATTTTACTTTTATTCCGCTATTTATGGCGTTGCTATTGATGAACTACAAACACGCTATATTAGTATCTCTGTTAAAAAACTTTTTACACATTGTACTAATCTCGCACGAGCCTGTGGGATCTATCGCCAATATCGTTGTGGAGTTTATCTTCCTTAGCATTATCGTTTTATTTTATAAAAAAGGTATGCTAAAAATTATTATCGGCGGAGTTCTAGCAACAATCACCATGACTATCTTTATGGCTCTGCTTAATTATTTTGTATTCCTACCTGCTTATGGTTATATTATGGATTTAACAGATATAGTTAAAAATGTAAAAGTCATCGTTACCGCAGGAATTATTCCTTTCAACCTTCTTAAAGGTATCTTAGTTACAGCTTTATTCTTTGTAACACTTCGAGTATATAGACGTATACCAAGCACTATTACAAGCAAATTCGCTTAAACTATAAATATCTATACCACTAAAAAAATTTCTAAGATTAATATGAAAAATTAATCTTGTAGAAATCGTTATATAATCAGCGGTATAGATATTTTTTTATTTCCAATTTTAGTATCCTCCTCTTCTTTTTTTAGATATTTCTAATCTTATTAGAAAAAAATTTTTTAAAAAAATAGTTGACAAAAATAATTTTATATAGTATATTGTCAATATAAAAATTTAGCACTCTATAAAAGTGAGTGCTAATAAAAAAGTAAGAGGTGAGATTATGAGGATTTCTGAAAGAGAAAAACTTGTTCTCAATGCTATTGTAGATTATTATCTTACGGTTGGGGACACAATAGGTTCCAGAACATTGGTAAAAAAATATGGAATAGAACTCTCATCTGCTACAATACGTAATGTTATGGCTGACTTGGAGGATATGGGATTTATTGAAAAAACTCATACTTCATCAGGGCGTATTCCAACAGATATGGGATACAAATATTACCTAACAGAGCTTCTAAAAGTAGAAAAGATAACACAGGAAGAGATAGAAAATATTAGCAATGTGTATAATCATAGAGTTGATGAATTAGAAAATATTTTGAAAAAAACCACTACTCTACTTTCAAAGCTAACTAATTATGCAGGTATAGCTGTTGAGCCAAAGCCTGATAATAAAAAAGTTAGCAGGGTGGAGCTCGTTTATATAGATGAATATTTAATTATGGCAATTATTGTTATGGATGATAGAAGAGTTAAGACAAAAAATATTCACTTACCTTATCCAGTTACAAAAGAAGAAGTTGAGAAGAAGGCAGATGAATTAAATGCTAAGATTAGAAACAATGAAATTGCTATAAATGATATAGAGAAGTTTTTTACAGAAAGTACAGATATTGTTTATGAATACGATGATGAAGATGAACTTAGCAAGTACTTTATAAATAATCTTCCAAGTATGTTAAAAAATGAAAACATTGCAGAGGTTACAGATGTAATTGAATTTTTCAACGAAAGAAAAGATATAAGAGAATTATTTGAAAAACTTATAGAGCAAAAAGCACAGGAAAATTCAAAATCAAATGTAAATGTAATTCTTGGAGATGAGTTAGGTATAAAAGAATTAGAAGATTTCAGCTTTGTCTATTCCATATATGATATAGGTGGAGCACAAGGAATAATTGGAGTTATGGGACCTAAGAGAATGGCATATTCTAAAACAATGGGGCTTATAAACCATGTAAGTAGAGAAGTAAATAAATTAATTAATTCAATGGAAAAAGATAAAAATAAAAAGGTTTAGGAGGCTTTCAATGAAAGATAAAGATATTAAAGAGGAAGTTCTAAAGGAGGAAGTAAACAAAGAAGTTAATGAGGAAATAAAAAATGAAGAAGTAAAAGAAGAAACTCATGAGCATGAACATAAACATGGTGGACACACTTGTTGTGGAAAACACGGACATAAACATAATGATGAAGAAATAGGAAAACTAAAAGCTGAAATAGAAGAATGGAAAAATGAATATCTAAGAAAGCAAGCAGATTTTCAGAACTTTACTAAAAGAAAAGAAAAGGAAGTTGATGAACTTAAAAAATTTGCTTCTGAAAAAATTATTACTCAATTTTTAGGAAGTTTAGATAATCTTGAAAGAGCAATTGAATCTTCTATTGAAAGTAAAGATTTTGATTCACTATTAAAAGGAATTGAAATGATAGTGAGAAACTTAAAAGATATTATGTCAGCTGAGGGTGTTGAAGAAATAAAAACAGAAGGTGTATATGACCCCGTATATCATCATGCAGTTGGTGTTGAAGCAAATGAAGATTTTAAAGAAGATGAAATTGTAAAAGTATTACAAAAAGGTTATATGATGAAAGGTAAAGTTATCAGACCAGCAATGGTTATAGTGTGTAAGAAATAAAAAAATAAAATATAGATAGATTATAGGAGGATAAAATGAGTAAAATAATAGGAATTGATTTAGGAACAACAAACTCTTGTGTGGCAGTAATGGAAGGTGGAAATGTAACAATAATACCAAACTCTGAAGGAGCAAGAACAACTCCATCAGTTGTAAATATTAAAGATAATGGAGAAGTCGTTGTAGGAGAAATAGCAAAAAGACAAGCTGTAACAAATCCTACTTCAACAGTAAGTTCAATCAAAACTCATATGGGTTCTGATTACAAAGTAGAAATTTTTGGAAAGAAATATACTCCACAAGAAATTTCTGCAAAGATATTACAAAAATTGAAAAAAGATGCTGAAGCTTACTTAGGAGAAGAAGTTAAAGAAG
>ERZ773059.234-NODE-234-length-31205-cov-14.706902_pt1 | contig 31205 bp, 19 predicted proteins | sample MGYA00580514_ERZ773059 | MGnify/ENA primary metagenome ERZ773059 (study PRJEB29015, sample SAMEA2737981) | human oral metagenome | biome: human oral; feature: human-associated habitat; material: dental | place: China | collected 2056 ...
GGATCATCTAAGGACAGGGGCAAGACATCATGCCCACAGCAGCTGGCCCAGCCCCCGGCACCTACCACCAGGGACCACCAACAAGGTAACGGGGGAGCGTGGGGCGGTGGAGGTGGTCTTCTCCGATCCTTCCTCGATGTTGCACATGGGAGAGTAGGGGCCTTTGCGGGATGGGGGCCGGTTTCCGGCAGGATCATGCGTTTTCCCGTCGGTCGTCATGTGTAACTGTCGGGCTCCCATGTGCGTTGAGGGGGGTCTGCGCACATGGGAGCGGGACAATGGTCGCCACCGAAACCGTTTTTCCTCAAGATTCCGGGGTTTCTGCCGACGTGGGGCGCGCGCGAATGTGCAACACCGTCGCCCCGGCGCCCGCAGGCCCCCGGCAGAGCCGCCCCACGGCCCCACGACCCGACTCGTGCGTCCACCTCAACGGCCAGGGAACAGCCCTCGCGCCCTTGGGCCGGAAGTGAACCGATCTCGGCGCGGAACTCGACCGATTTCGGCGCGGGGAGGCGGCTCAAGGGGTGGACGCGGCAGGGGTCGGGCACGCACCATGGAAGGGCGCGACCGAGAAGGTACGAGGAGGCGCATCGCCATGACTCTCGAGCTGCCAACCGACGCCGGTCTCATCCTCCTGCCGCTGGCCCGCAGCGCCATCGCCCACCGGCTCGGCCCAACCGGGCAGGTCCCCGCCGTCGCCGTCAAGCGAGCCGCCTGGCTGGAGGAGCCCGGGGCGAGCTTCGTGACCCTGACCTCGGGCCGGCTGCCGGGCGGCCCCCTGCGCGGCTGCATCGGCGCCCTTGAGGCCCACCGCCCGCTGCGCGACGACGTCAAGACCAACGCGGTCGCGGCGGCCACGCGCGACCCCCGCTTCCCGCCCCTGGCCCCGGCCGAGCTTGAGGACACCGTCGTCGAGGTCTCCGTCCTGTCCGCCCCGACCGCCCTGCCGGTGGCCGGCGAGGCCGAGCTCCTGGCCCGGCTGCGCCCCGGCATGGACGGCGTCATCCTCTCGGACGCCCGCCACCGCGCGACCTTCCTGCCCCAGGTGTGGGAGCAGCTGCCCGACCCGACCGACTTCCTGGCCCACCTGCGCCGCAAGGCGGGCCTGCCCGCCGGCGGCTGGGGGAGCGACCTCACGATCGAGACCTACACAGTGACCGCCTGGCAGGAGACCGAGGCCGGTATCCCCTCGGGCGAGGCGCGGGGAGGAGGCACGTCATGAGCGCGCGGGCCGCCGGGGAGGCCCGCGCCGAGCCCCATGTGGCCCGGTGGTGGCGGGCCATGCCGGACGGGCGGCTGCGCTGCGAGGTGTGCCCCCGCCGGTGCACGCTGCGCGACGGCCAGCGCGGCTTCTGCTTCGTGCGGGCCCGCGTCGGGGACGCCATCGTGCTGACCACCTACGGGCGCTCCTCCGGCTTCGTGCTGGATCCCATCGAGAAGAAGCCCCTGGCGCACGTGCTGCCCGGCTCGACGATCCTGTCCTTCGGGACCGCGGGCTGCAACCTGGCGTGCAAGTACTGCCAGAACTGGGAGATCTCCACCTCCCGGGACATCGACACCCTCGCCGCGCCCGCCACCCCGCGGGCCCTGGCCGAGGCCGCCGCCGATGTGGGCGCCGTGGGCGTGGCCTTCACCTACAACGACCCGGTGGTCTTCGCCGAGTATGCCATCGACACCGCCGCCGCCTGCCATGAGGCGGGCCTGCTGACCGTGGCGGTGTCCGCGGGGTGGATCAGCCCCGAGCCGTGCGACGAGCTGTTCGGCGCCGTCGACGCCGCCAATGTCGACCTCAAGGGCTTCACCGACGACTTCTACCGGCGTGCGACCGGGGCGCGCCTGACCGACGTGCTCGACACGCTCGTGCGGGTGCGCGCCCTGGGCACCTGGCTGGAGATCACCACCCTGCTCATCCCGGGGCGCAATGACTCCGCTGCCGAGATCGCCGCCGAGTGCGCCTGGATCGCCTCCGAGCTCGGCAGCGAGGTGCCCGTGCACTTCTCCGCCTTCCACCCGGCGCACCGGATGCTCGACGTGCCGCGCACGCCGGCCTCGACCCTGGAGCGGGCCCGGGCCATCGCCCATGACGTCGGGATCGCCCATGTCTACCTCGGCAACGTGCGGACCAGCAGCGGCTCATCCACCTGCTGCGCCGGCTGCGGGGCCCTCCTGGTGGACCGCGCCGGCTACCGGGTCACCGACTACCGGATCACGCCCGAGGGCGCCTGCCCGCAGTGCGGCCACGAGGTGGCGGGCATCTGGGACCCGGCCGGCCCGCCGCCCGCGGTGGGCCAGTGGTGGCCGCGCCGGGTCGCTGTCGGCGCCTAGCGCTTACGACGCCTCCTCGCCCCTTACCGCAGGGCTAGGGCTGGAGGGAGTGCAGTCAAGAAGGAGGCGTCATAAGCGCCGCGGGCGCGCAATCGGCAGGAGTCACTGGGGCTGGGAGGTCAGCATGATCTCCTCGTAGTCCAGGCGCATGAGGGCGTACTCGATGGAGCCCGCCGAGTACAGGCCCAGCTCTCCGGCGTCCAGAAGCGCCTCGCGCTGGGCGCGGACCATGTCCAGGGTCATCTGCCGAGCGGCGGCGAGCTCGTGGTGGCGGATCTCGGGGTCTCGCCACGCCTCGGCCATCAGAGCGGCGGAGACGACGTAGTCGCCGTTGTCCTTGCGCACAATGTGAGCGGTCAGGTCCGAGGTGCTCCTCGGGATCACACCCACCACCGTCCCCGCGGCTCGCTGCGAGGCGTCGGACTCCGGTGTGGGGCCGGACGGCTCGGCGGAATCGCCGTCGTCGTGCTCGATGACCGTGTCAGGGACCTCCGCCTCCTGTCGCCCCGTCCTGCCGAGGACCTCCTCGTCGCGCTCGGCGACGACCTCCTTGGCGGCGGTGACGAGAAGGCGGATGAGCTCGCTCCGCTCCTCCTCGTCGGCGGGTCCCTCCATGGAGGGACCGACGACCTTGACGACCCACGGGAGCGTCAGGCCCTGGATGACGAGGGAGCCGGCGGCCACGAGGATGGCGATCAGGAGGAGGAAGGAGCGGTTGGGAGCCGAGGCGGGCAGGGTCTGGGCGGCCGCGAGGGTGACGGCGCCGCGCATCCCGGCCCAGACGATGACGGCGCCCTCCCTCAGGCCGAGAGGCTCGTCGCGGTAGTACTCGACGTCCGCGCCACGACGGCGGATCCGATTGACGGCCCGGGAGGCGCGGCGCTGGGTGCGCTCGGGGCTGGTGGGAAGGCGGTGCAGCCTGAGCGTCCGCTTGAGCCGACGCTTGATCCCACGCCGCGTGCGGTCCCAGGGGATCTGCATGTCGGCGGGGATGTCGCCGTGGGCGATGGCCGAGCAGCGTCCCTCGAAGGCGCGGATGGACTCGCTCATCTCCTCCCAGTGGGTGGCGTGCCGCTCATCGCGGCGGCGCAGCCAGGCCAGCATGGGGGCCACGACGGCGGTCCGGATCAGGACCGTGAGCCCTCCGGCGAGGACGGCGAGCCAGGCGGCGGTGGTGATGCTGGGGCCCTCGGTCAGGACGTCCTCGACGATGCCGAAGAACTGCAGACCCATGACGAGGAAGATGAACCCCTCCAGGACGAGCTCGGCGGTGTGCCAGGTCTCCTGCCCGGCGATCCGGTGGTCGGGGGGCAGGATGCGCGGGGCCCGGTGACCGGTGACCAGGCCGGCGATGACGGCGGCCACGAGCCCGCTGCCGCCCATGTGCTCGGCGGGGATGGCGGCGAGGAAGGGGATGGTGAAGGAGACGACCGTGTCGACGGATGCGTCCGTGACGCGGGCCCGCAGGTGCAGGGTCAGCTCGCCGACCGCCCAGCCCACGGCCAGGGCCACGAGGACGGCGGCGGCGAAGTCCCCCACGACTCCCCCCACGGTCACGCTGCCCGCCGTCGCGGCGGCGCTGGCGGAGGACAGAACCACCAGGGCGGTGGCGTCGTTGAGCAGGCCCTCGCCCTCCAGGACGGTGATGATGCGCTGGGAGACGCCCAGGCGCCTGGCGATGGAGATGGCGACGGCGTCGGTGGGACTCAGGACGGCGCCCATGGCGATGGCCCACGCCAGGGAGAGGCTGGGGACGACGAGAGTGAGGACCCCTCCGATGACTCCGGCGGAGACGGCCACGAGGAGAACCGCCAGGACCGCGACGGAGGTGAGCTCGCGGCGGAAGTTGATGGTGGAGATGTTGACGGCGGTGGCGTACAGGAGGGGCGGGAGGATCCCCTCGAGGATGATCTCCGGCTCGATCTCGATGGCGGGGACGACCGGCAGGAAGCCGACGACGATGCCGATGGCGAGGAGCAGGAGGGCCGGGGCGACTCGGACGCGATCGCTGATCTGGGTGGCGCCGGCGATCGCCAGCAGCCCCGCCACGGCGATGATGAGGAGGTCCATGGGCCAAGCCTACGGTCTGCGGGGCCGCGGGTCCGCGGTCCCGCAGACCGAGCGGCGCGCGCCTTCGCGAGATCGGTTCATTTCCGCGTCGGGATCGGTCGAGTCCTGGTCGAGATCGGTTCTCGTGCGACCGTCGGTGGCTACAGGTCAGAAGTGTTCGACCCCGATCGTGAGGTCCTCGTCCTCACGCCACGTGCGAACAAACAGTGGGTCAATCCACCTCGAGACCACCGGGGCCCATATCCTGGGGCATTAGAGGCAGCACGGGGGCAGGCACACGCAGACGCGCGGCAAGGGTGATGAACGCCTCTCGGAGGAAGGGGAGTGCCTGGTACAGCGCCACTTTCTCAGCAAAGCCGCGCAGCAGGTCCTGGCTGAGGTTCTCCTTGTCCTGGTCCCTGAGCTCGTAGAAAACCGCAACGGCTATCTTCATGTGCGTCGCCGGGGCGGATGACGTCGGCCCACGGTCGAACGAGGCCGCAAAAGAGACCATCAGCCCTTGTGAATCGTCCCGGACTGCCACAGCGGTCTCGATCGAGAGGGGCAGTTCGCCCTCGTCGCCGACATCTTCATTGATTTCTCCGTGAATATCCACCTGACCCTCGACGGATACATTTCTAATATCCGTCAGACGTGCACAATCTACGAGTCTGCGGAGTTCGTCGTCGCTCATGCAATCGCCTTTGTACGCAATCTGTATGACACGTTACTGTACCCGCCTAGCCTCGACTGGTCGCGGTCTGTAAGCACAGGAACAGTGATCGTAGAGGAGATCGCCACGTCCGGTCGCACGTCCGGCCGACAGGTCCAGGAGACCGCCATGTCCGACTCGATCCAGGCGTTGATGATATCGGTCTCGGTCTGGGACGGGTAGCGCACGCCGTCATCGGCGGCCCGTCCGCAGGCGAGCGCCCAGGCCCACACGTCGTGCCAGGACCAGACTCCCCCGCCAACGGGGTTGACCGCGAGCGGGAAGCCATCCTGGCGCCTGCCGGAGGTCCAGTTCTGGACGGCCTGGCGCGTCACGCCCAGGCGGGCGGCGATCTCGGAGCGGGTGAGGAGGTCCGGCACTAGACGCAGGATCCGCAAGCCGTGGGACTGGAGCTCGGTCACCAGGGTGCGGGCGGCGTGGTCGAAGCTGTCCCCCTCCGCCAGCACGGTGACGAACTCGTGGCCGGTGTGGTCGGTGCCGGTCGTCGCCTCGTAGTCGTCGATGAGCATGTCAACCAGGCCGTCGTCAACGTGCTCCACATGGAAGGTCATCTCAAACAGGTTCATCGTCCAAGTCCCTCTCGAAGGGCCCCACGCGGGGCCGTACGGTAGAGGCCACTCCGCCGTACGGTGACCAGACTGCACCGCCAACGAACCGTTGTCAATCGTCAACGGAATGACTGCCACTACCAGTCGGGACCACCAGACGCTACCGATCCCGCGCCGGTCGGGACGATCGAGCCTGCAGCAGCTCGTGCTGGGAAGGACACTTGGAGGCGCTCGCCCTGACCCTCCTCGCGGCGGCGCCGTCGGACCTGGGAGTCCCGGGGATGGAGAAGTCTGCGCTGTCCTCGCAGGGGCAGAACGCCCGGTAGTGCTTGCGCTCCTTCACGATCCGCCACCCTTGTTCACGGGCGTCCAGCACCGCCTTGGCGAGATCCGGGTAACCCTTCCAAGTCGACCGGATCTCGCCTCGGGTCATCTCAGGATCATCAAAGGGCATGCGTATCGCCTTCCCACGCACAGACCGACGCACCCCCGCGGAGTCCCCGTCGGCCGCGTCCGGACAATGATCCCACGCTTCTCCAGCGCTGACGCCGTCATCGCCGCACCCGCTCGTAGAGGAGGGGCTCGAGTTCCCGCATGCGGGACTCGACGGCGCCGGTCAGACCGGGTCCTCCAGGCGCAGGCCGAGCTCGATGTTGCGCTCCTCCGCGCTGGCCGAGAGGTTGGCGCTGGTGACGATGAGGATCTGGCCGTCCACGGCCACGAACTTGGCGTGGTTGCGCGCAGCCGCCCCGTCCTGGCCGCGGCGCGTGCGCAGGACGACGGCGCCCGTCATCTCCACGGCCACCTGGGAACTGGTGGGGCTCCACGGCTTGGGGTCGCGGTCGGCGGCGTCGGCATCCATGTAGATGCGCACGCTCACCTCTGCCCGCTCGGAGACCTCCTTCAGCGCCGCCCACAGCGCTGAGGACCGCTGGATGTTGAAGGTGGAGACGGTCACCGAGCGGTAGGCGGCCGTCACCAGGTGGTGCGTGGCGGCGGTGAGCTGGCCGATGCCGCTGAGCGCCCCGAGGCCTGGTGGAAGGGTCCACACGGGGGTCAGGCCGGTGGTGTGGGAGCGTGCCCCTTCGATGGCGCGCAGCACCATGACGGTCTCCTCGCGCCGGTCGATCCCGAGCCCGCCGGCCTGGAGCAGGCTGCGCACCCCGGCCTGGCGGTTGGGCGCCACTGCGCTCAGCGCCTGGGTGAGGGTCTCCCCGTCCTCCAGGCTCGCTGCGATGGATCTGGCCTCGGCCCCGCTGAGCTCGGCCCCGAGAGCGACGATGGCGTCACCAGCCCGCATCGGATCCTCCGACTTCCACGGGGTCACCCGCTGCCATCCGCGTCATCCATCCTCTCCGGCCAGGACCATCAACCGCCTCAATCCCCCGCGAAGAAGGCGAGCGCCCGGTGGGCCTGCCCGTCGAACTCCCCGGGGATCGGAACCACCATGCGCCGGTCGAGGAAGCGGTTGGCCCGCTCACAGGAGGTCTCCGATGCCATGACGCAGCAGTGGCAGGCGGCCCCATGGAGGAAGTCCTCAGGATCCTGGGGGATTCTCCTGGCGCATACGGGGTCGGAGGAGCAGCGTCCCAGCCGGGCCAGTGCCCGCTGCACGATCCACTGGAGCGTTGCGGGCTCCGATAGGGAGACGAGCCCGCCGAGTGTGCCGTCGGAGTCGGACGCGGTGGTCACCAGCAGCATGCCCGCGGCCGACGGCCGCTGCGGCGCCCCTTCCCTCTCTTCCTCCTTCCAGGCGTAGAGCCTCTCGGAGATGGAGGCGGCGCCGTACCCGGAGTACATGGCCATCTCCCGGATGAGGGCGTGGGCCAGGGTGTGCACCAGCCAGTAGCGGGCGGGCTGCATGCGCTCCATGTGGTCCATGTTCTTGGCGGTCTCAGAGTATCGGCGCTCGAAGTTGCGCCGGTGCGCCGCGACGTGCGCCGCCCACAGCGCGCTGGACTCCACGCGCGCCTCCCAACCAGCCACACGGTCCTCGTCCAACTGGATGAAGATGCCCTCGCCCCGGTCCTCGGTGGCGGGGACCCATGCGGTCGCCCCGCGGGTGAGCGGGACGAGCCGCTTGCGCGAATCGTCCACACGGTCGAAGTCGTCGATGCGGGTGAAGCCGAGCAGGGCGTTGACCTTGCGCAGGCGATCCACGGCCAGGACCCGGTCGATCCCGTCGATGGGGTGCCCGGCCAGGCTCCGCGGTGAGAGGGTCAGACCGGTGCGCTCGTCCTCATGGCGGTCCTCGGGAGGCTCCTTGAGCAGGTAGCGCCACTCGGGCACCAGCAGGTCCGTCGGGCTCCAGGCTGCGCGGCGGGCGCTCATAGCCTCCTCGTGCTCGGCGGGGGCCAGGGCTCTGTCGGCAACAGCACCCAACTCCTCATCATCGAGATCAAGCAGTTCGCTGATCAAGCTGCTCGTGGCATGCGTCATGAGCACCATGCGCAGGAGCGTCATGTTCGCGGCGAACTCGCCCAGGCTCTCCCCCATCACCGCCGCCAGGGCGTTGGCCCGGTCCTTGAGGATCTCCTGGGGGTCCAGCCGCGGCATGTCGATGATGGACTGGGTGGCGGGGAACCAGAGGTTGGAGGCCCCCACGAGCATGAGGCGGACCTCCTGGTCGCAGCCCTTGGTGAAGACATCCAGGTGCGGGAAGCGCCCCCGGCACTGCGGCAGCCTGCTGCGCCCGGCCTCGCCCTGGGCCTGGTTCATGGGGCGGCTGGCATGGCAGCTCTCGCAGCGGATGATGGCGCTGGCGCCGCGGGTGGAGCCGCGGTCGCTCATGGTCAGGGCCGGCCTGCTCGCCTCGGTGCAGTGCCCGCCCTGGTGGACCCACCAATCGTAGGGGAACTCATCGAGGTGCCCCATGGGGCAGGCCAGCAGGTAGCGGGCGGGCACGCACGGGGCGTGGCGCACCCGTCCCCCCTTGGCCCCTGCGGCCGCACGCTTCCTCCCCTGCTGGCGCCCCGGGCATCCCACGTGCTCCACGACGGCCTCGTCGGGCCGGTGCCGTTTGACGTTCGTGTACCCCTCCCCGGCCGCGCCCACGAAGTCGCCGAGCGGGGCGAGCTTGTCGCAGCCGGTGCAGCGCATCCACTGGGGGAAGATCCGTGCGGGCACGCCCAGGTCGGAGCCCTGGCGCGAGAAGCTGGTCTCCTTGTCCTGGCGGGGGTAGGGGCGCAGCTCGCTCACGCGGGGGTCCAGCATGAGTTGGATGGTTTCCAACAGGCGCGGTGCGTGGATGGCGGGGGCGGCGCCCGGCCCGCGGCGCTTCCAGATCCGGTCCCAGTCGTTCAGGCCGGTGGGCATGATGGTGAAGTGCGGCAGGTCCATGATGGCGCCGGGGCCGTAGGTGTACAGCAGGGTGCTGGGGCGGGCCGAGCCCACCTTGGCGAAGTTCCGGGCCCGCTGCTCATCGCGCAGGCGCTCGCCATCGCCCAGGGGATCCACTCCCTGCCCCACGCTGATGAACCGATCCGACTCCAGGCCGCCCTGATCCGGGACGTCCTGGGCCGACGACGGTGCGCCCGTCCGCTCGGAGGCGTCCTGGACTGGAGCCGTCTGGGGCTGCTGGGGTTGCTGGTCCAGCGGGTTCGTGGGGCTCATTCCTCTTCCTCCGTCGGCGTCGCCGGGTCCTGGGCCTGCCAGTCAGGGGCTTCATCCGGCTCGTGCCAGGCCAGGCGGGCCGGATCGGGGGAGACCAGGAGGTTGATCTCGGGCTGGACCTCGCGCATGGAATTGGCGACGACGAAGGGCGCCCCTCCCCGCCTGCTGCGCGGTCCGGTGGATTCCGCGGAACGGATGAGGTCGAGGAAGCCGTCCGCCTGCATGGAGCGCTCGTAAACCAGGTGCCGGCCGGTCTCGGTGCGGGGCGCGTTGGCCTCGTCGTCGGCGTCCTTGGCGCGCCGCTCCCATTGCCCGATGCGGTCCTCCAGGCGTTTGCGGACCAGGTCGACGACGCGGCTGCGCGGGTCATCGGCCCCGGAGTGCTCGATGCGCGATGCGATCGCCTGGGCCAGGCGGTCCATCGCTTCTCGCTGGCGCAGGATGTTCCCGGCGCTGTGCTCGGGCCCGAGGCTGGATGCGGGCGAGTCGGTGGCGGTCAGGACCCGGGCGGCGGCCACGAGGAGGCCGTCCAGTCCCCGCTCCAGGGAGGTGGTGGAAAAGGGCGTGACGGAGAGGGGTTCGACCTGGGAGTAGAAGGTCTCGTGGAAGTGGCGAAATTGCTCGTAGTGGGCCAGGTCGCGGGGACGGGCCCAGTTGCCCAGGGTGACCACGAGGCCGGGCCTGGAGGCGTCGCGCCCCACTCGGGAGGAGGCCTGGATGTACTCGGCGGTGTTCTTGGGCTGGCCCACGATGAGCATGAGGCCGAGGCGGCTGACGTCCACGCCCACCTGGAGCATGGAGGTGGCCAGGACGGCGTCGAAGGGCTGCTCCCCCGGGCGTGATGCGGGCCTGTGCCCTGCCCGGAAGCGCCTCGCGCTCTCCTCCCGCGCCGCGGTGGAGTGCACCGTGGGGTCGAAGGGCAGGGCCATGCTGCCCAGCGTTGCGGTGATGGTGGTGGAGTCGATGCGGCCGGTGAGCTCGCCGAGCTTGATGCCCGGCATGGCGTTGCCGTACCTGCGCGGCAGCCTGGAGCCGGGCAGGCCCTTGGCCAGGGCGGTCTGGATGTCGTCCTGGATGTAGCGGGCCATGCCGGCCAGCTCGCGGGTGGCTGAGAAGTAGCCCACGAGGGTCATGTACGGGTCGGCGGCCGCGCCCGCGCGGTCCAGGAGGAGCTGGCCCGCGGCCATGAGCACCTGGGCGGTCTGGATCTCTGCGTTGGTGAGCTTGACCCCGGTGGTGGAGAGGCCCAGGTAGAGGCGTCCGGGGTGGGCCTCATCGATGGGCATCTCGGTGGAGAAGAAGGTGTCCGAGGCAGACAGGACCTGGGGCGGGAAGACGGTGAGCCCCCGCCCGTACAGGCCCCGCACTTGCGCACGGGCGTTGCGCACGGTGGCCGAGGAGGCCACGATGAGCGGCCGCACGGTGCGCGTCCTCCCGTCGGCGCCGGTGAGCCTCCATGTGGTCATGACGTCCACGGCCACCTCGAACAGGCCCACGGTGGTGCCCAGGGCACCGGTGATGAGGTGGAGCTCGTCCTGGATGATGAGGTCGGGCGGGCGCAGGCGGCCGGTGGGGACCACGCGGGCGGGCGGCATGCCGTTCTTGGCGGGGTGGGAGTCCTTGACCTTGCAGGAGTCGTCGTCGCAGGTGCCCCGCGCATCCAGCTGGGGGACGTAGCCGTGGCGCTCGCAGCGCCGGGCCACGTGCCCGAAGAGGGCGGCGGCCTGCCCCTCGCGGGCCAGGCGGGCGAGCTTGTCCACGGTGGCGATGACGAAGGCGGGAACGAGCCGGTAGATCTCCTCATCGGTGGTCAGCACCGGGATGCCGTCGGCCACGGCACCTCCCTCGGAGAAGGGGCAGGAGGCCAGGGGATCCGGGCAGTGGACGCGCACGCGCCCGGCGGCGGTGTCCACCCGCACGTCCTTGTAGGACAGCGGGTTCCCGCACCAGGGGCAGCGGGTGGTCTGGAGGGCCGGGTAGGGGGCGGTCTCCCGGGCGCTGCGGTCCTTGAGCGCCTTCAGCTGCTCGGCGGCCTCGGACACCCGTTTGGGCGAGACGGCGCTGCCCACCCACAGTCCGATCCGGAAGGGCTCGCTCCCCCAGGTGCCGGGGTCCTCGCGGCGGGCCATCTCGGCGGCACAGACCAGGGCGGTGGCGCGCTGGAACTGCTGGGAGGTGAGCAGCCGCAGTGTGTAGCGCATGAGGACGGCGACCCCGGCGCCCCCGTCCAGGGGGCCGTCGGGGGTTGTCAGGACGCCCTGGAGGCGGCGGATGGCGAAGGTGTAGGCGGCCAGCCCCAGGTAGGCCTCGGTCTTGCCGCCGCCGGTGGGGAAGAAGAGCAGCTCCACCTTGGCCCGCTCCGCATCCGAGCGCCGGGCCAGGGCGGGTTCGGTCAGGGCCGGGAGCTGCAGGAGCACGAAGGCGAGCTGGAAGACGCGCCAGTGGTGGGGGAAGGCCTTGGCGCGCACGCGCTCCTCGGCCGCCGCCAGGAGCAGGCCGGGTTCCTTCTGGCGCTCCTCGGCGATCTGGGAGTGGACGCGCTGGTCGGCCATGACGCGGTTCATGAAGGAGAAGCAGCGCTGGGCATCTGAGCTGGCCAGGAGATGGTCGAGCCCGGCGGCGAGACTGGCATGCACCTGCGCCGCCTCCTCGACCACCTCTTCAGCCGTGGGGCGCAGGTGGTCGGGCAGGGCGGCGATGGCGGAGCGCTGCCGGCCCAGCCAGGCGCCGTAGGCCTCGATGATGGGGGCGAGCCCGGCGCGGAGTTGATCGGGCGTGGCGGTGGCCAGGGCGGTCATGTCCAGCAGGGCGCCGTCCACAGTGGCGGCATCGGTCTGGGGCGTGGTGGAGGTGGGGATCCACTCGGTGCGGACCTGGGTGGCGCGGCGTGCGCCTGCGGCGACGGTCCAGTCGGCGGAGCAGGTGCGCCCGACGGCGTACTCCAGGCGGTCGCGGTACTGGAGGGCCAGGCGGGCCTCCTCGGCGTCGGACAGGTCAGCGGAGACGTCGGTGAGGATGTCGTGGACGGGCAGGAAGACGGCGCGCCCGTCGGCGTCCACGTCCAGGCGGGTCTGGAAGAGCCAGGCCTGGGTGGGGATGCGGCGCGGAGTCTGGCGGTCGTTGCACAGGGCTACCTCAATGAGCAGCCGGTCGCCGTCTACCTGGGCGTCCACGCGCAGGATGACGTCCTCGCGCAGCACGTGGTCCTTGGTGCCGGGGGTGAGTGAGGCGGGGTTAATGCGGACGTGCTCGATCACGTCCTCGCGGCGGTAGACGGTTGCCGGGCGGCTGCCCTGGCGGCCGTCCTCAGTGGGTCCGCCCGACTGGGGGTGGTAGACGCCCCAGGAGGCGTGGACGGTGAGGGCGTCGAGGTCGGCGGGGACCTGGAAGCGCAGGCCCATGGAGGCGGGGATCATGAGGCCGCGGCGGATGGGGGCGTCATCGCGGTCCCCGGCGGTGTCCTCGTCCCCGTCCGGGCCGGTCTCGTCGACGCTGGTGACGGGGACCCCGGTGGAGGCGCGGGCGTCGAGGGCGTCCACGTCCAGCGTGCCCTCATCCGTGTTGTCACCGCCGTCCCCGGGCCCGGGAGTGTCGGCACTGCCGGTGAGGCGGGTGGGGGCGATGCGCCCCAGGTTGTAGCGGCCGTCCGGGGCGACGGTGAGGATCTCGTCCTCACCGTCGGCGGGGCCGAGGAGCTCGCGTCGCAGGATGTCCACGAGGTTGGTGCGCACGGACAGTGAGGAGCCGTCCAGGTCGTGGGCGAGCTCGTAGGGCGGCCGGTTGCGCCTGCCGGGAGCCCCGGAGGCCTGCGGTGAGCCGGTTCCAGCGGCGGATGAGTCCGATAGCCCGGGGTGCTCGGAGGGGACGGTGGTCATGAGGGCTCGCCTTTCCGGTCTTGTCTCCGCTCCTGGGCGGCGGCGCGCTCGTGGTTGAGGGCGAGGAGCCGGTCGAGGACCTCCACTCGGGCGGCGGGGCTAATGGTCCAGCGGGTCATCTTGCGGTAGGTGTGGAAGCCGTGGTCCAGGGGGACGTCATCCCAGCCGTAGGCAGCCATGACGGCCTCGTCGAGCTCGCGGTGGATAACGCGCAGGCGGGCCACGTCTGGATCGACGCTATCCGCCAGGGCGGGGTCGTTGACACGGTTGTAGAGCCTGGTCAGGCCCAGCTCGCGGCGCAGCATGATCTCACGACGCTCCTCATCCAGCGTCCTTCCGATCACCTCCAAGGCCCGCTCGGATTCCTCCGTGAGATGCGGTCGCGGGAAGGTCTCGAAGACATCTGATGGGGAATAATTAATGTCAGTTCTCATCGTAGATGAATATCTTATAACCCACACACAATGAATGGAGGACGAAAGAACAGCCTGCAATAACAAGGAATCATTGGCGAATACGGCAAGCTTGTGACTAAAGACTTGCCCAGTTGGAACACGAAACGGCATCACCGCCTTACTCACTAAAGTAATGACCAGCACTTCATCGAGGTCCGCAATCGCCTTCCGCATTGCTGGAGCCAGCTCAGCAAACCTCCACCAATACTCTCTCCTAGGCTTCCTCTTGTTCAAAATCCTCTCAGGCTTGACTCTCTCAACCACACGCGCGAATGGAAGGCTGTACAGTGACGCCTGCCCCTCAGGCCGACTATTGAAGTCGATGACCCATCGGGAGGCGGAGACGTCAGGTCGAAAGTTGAGGTCCTTCCCGTTGAGATAGGGGAAGAGGACGTCGGCGTTGCGCGGATCCGTCGCGATCCATGCCTCGGCCTCCTCGGGATCCACGATGAAGCCCTTGCCGAGGACGTAGCAGCCGATGAAGGCGATTCCAGCATTTTCCCCGAGTCGCTCGGGCGCGCCCTCCACGGAGCCGAGCGGTTCAAGGAGGGTGGAGATGCGCGCGGCCTGCTCATCATCGCAGGTGAGCAGAACGCCGTCGGATACGGTACCGCGGGTTCCCCAGACGGCGGCGTACTCCAGGTTGGCCGAAGTCGCGGGCCAAGGGCGGGATTGGATGGAGCGGGTGATCATGAAACCCTGCTCCACCATCCGGTCCAGACCGACCTGGCGCGTGTCTCCTTGAGCGAGCGTATTGGTGGCGATGAGTCCGAGAGTTCCGGTGGGTTTCAGGAGGGAGTGCGCCCGCAGGAAGAAGTAGGCGACGAGGTCGGCGCTCCCCCGCGTACCATTGGCGAGGGCGCTCACAAACCAGTCGCGGATATTCGTCCCCATGGCTCCGGTGAGCTTCTGCCCTCCCAGGAAGGGCGGGTTGCCGATGATGGCGTCGAATCCCCCGTGGTCCTGGATGACGTCCGGCAGCTCCAGGGGCCAGTGAATGCAGTGCCAGTGCTCGTAGTCCGTGGGGACGGTGGGCGTGAGCCCCCGTTCCAGGATGGCCTCCAGCATGAAGGTATCGGCCTCGCCCTCGGCCGGATAGGCGCGCGAGACCGCGACTCGCAGGGACTCGTAACCCTCCTCGCGCTTCTTGCCGGATCTGCCGCCCGCGTCCAGTCCGGCGGCGATGACGGCGTCGGCCAGTTCCTTCAGTGGTTCCAGGTCGCGCTGGATGCCCGCGTAGGTGGCGTCCTTGGCCTTGGTGTCCCGCATGGGGTCTCCGGGCTCCACGGGTGTGCTGAGGTCGCGGCGCTTGACCGCGATCGCGCGCAGCATGCCCTCGATGTCCACCGGCAGGCCCCATTGGCCCCTGGCGTCCACATCCAGTAGGCCGCCCTGGCCGCGGCGGCGCGAGGCGGGGTCGATGTGGAGCTCCTCGAGCTGGCGGATATCCGTGATCCCCAGCAGGGAGTTACCGGTGATGATCTTGTCATCCACGAAGGAGAAGGGCAGGTGCGCATCCAGGGAGACCAGCCACAGGGAGAGCTTGCACATCTCCACGGCCATGGGGTTGATGTCCGCCCCGTAGAGGCAGTGGGCCACCACCTCGCGCAGGGCGTGGCTCTCCAACTCCTGGGGGCTGCGCCCTGAGGCCAGGAAGCGCTCGGAGGTGCCGTCCTGCTCCCAGGCCTCCATGAGGGCGCGGGCCAGGAAGCGGGCCGCGGCCACGAGGAAGGCCCCTGAGCCGCAGGCGATGTCCGCCACCTTGAGGTCCAGGATGTCGCCCGCGGGCAGCAGCCTCCAGGATCCCCGGTCCGCGCTCTGGTGCGGTCCCGGGGAGTGGACCAGGGGCTCCAGGGCGTGGCGCACCACGTCCTCGGCCAAGGACCGGGGCGTGTAGTGGGCTCCGGCATTCTTGCGGGAGGGGGTCTCAGCCACATACAGCCCGCCGGAGAGCACCACCATGGGGCGGCCGCGCAGATCGCGTCGGATGGCGCCGATCCATGGGCGCAAGGCGCTGCGGTCATTCCCGTCCTGGCTCACGGCCAGCAGGGCCCGCTCCGCATCCTCCATGGAGTCCCCCGCGGCGAGGGCCTTGGCCAGGGCACTCTTGGAGGGCGGTGTGGCCGAGGGCTGGTGCTCCTTGACCCAGGCCAGGATCGCGCAGGCCAGTGCGGCGTCGTCGGCGTGCTCCTCGGCCAGGTCGTTCAGAACGCTCAAGGGGATCTCCGGCTCGTCCCCCTGACTGCCCACCAGGCCAACGATGGTGCCGGTGGCGCGGCGCGCGGTGTAGCCGAGCAGGCCCTCGTAAATGTAGCCGATCTGCTCCACGTCGATGTCGCGGAAGGAGATGCGGCGGGCCTCCTGGCCGCGGGCGCGGGCCACCTGGACGGCGCGCAGCACATGCAGCATGACGCGGTCGGGCACGGTGATCCGCAGTGTTCCTCGCTCGGTGGTGGCGGACAGGAAAGGGAAGCGGTCCGGTTCGAACAGGGAGCCGCCGTAGGCCGGCAGGCGCAGGTCCTCGAAGGCGACCCCGCGGGCCAGGGCGCCGGAGGTGGCCAGGAGGCGGTGCCAGGCCAGGGAGGTGGCGTCCAGGGACTCCTCCCCCTCCACCTGGACGCGCTCCTCCAGATCGTCCAGGACGCCCGCCAGGCCGTAACCGGTCTTGAACAGCTCGGAGGAGGGCAGCAGGCCGCGCTCCTGGGCGAAGAGGAGGAAGACCACGCGCATCATGATCGTCACGGCAGCGTCGTAGGCCTCGGCAGGGTCATCGGGTAGCGGGTCCGGCTCGCCCTTGGCGCGGGCGGCGCGGCCCTCCTCGGAGAAAGCGGTCACCAGCAGTTCCACGGCGCGGCGCACCTGGGCGCCCAGGGCCACCGTGATCTCCTCGGCAGCCAGCACCGAGTCGGCGAAGAGGGTGGGCAGGCGCTCCTCGGCCTTGCCGCCCAGAAGCCGCCGGAGACTGAGGAGCTCCACGAAGGCGTTGCGGGTGGCGGGCTCCTCGATCCAGGTCTGGGCGTCCACGATGCCCGAGGCGACCATGGCGCCGGGCGGAGCGCTCACGATGGCCCACCAGCGGCCATCGGTCACCACACCGATGCTGCACGCGTCCCGCGCCCCGGACGCCTGCCCGGCGCGAAGCATCTCCTCCATGCGGTCCACGGGGCCGGCGCTCCAGCCGTCGGTCAGGGGGCCGCGCAGGGAGTCGACCGGGTCCACCACTAAGACGAGGGCCCCCACGCGACCCTCGGCCATGAGGGCGCCGTCGGGCTCCACGCGCACGGCCTTGTTGGGACTCTCAGCCGTGCAGACCTGAAGGGCCGGATCCGGCGCGGGCCGCCAGTACGGGCCCCAGCCGAGGACGTCGCGCAGGACTGTGCCCGCCCAGGCGTCCCGGGCCTGGCGGTAGGCGGCCAGCGGGTCGTCCGCCGACTGGTCGGCACCCTCCGGATCCCCTGGGCGCGGGCGCCCCGGACGCCCCCGGTACCCCGGACCGGCACCGTCCCTACTCGCGGCGGCGCGCCAGGCGTCCCAGGCCCGGTCGAAGGCGGGCTTGGCGTCCCGCAGCGCCTCCTTGGCGCCAGGTGGGATCGCCGGGATGCCGGTGGAGTAGAGGCGGGCCAAGGGAGGGACGGCGAGGAAGGGCCCCTCGCGGTCCACCAGGGTCAGCCATTCGCGGTGCGACTGCGCGGCCGTGGACCGGCCTCCGGACTGGCCACTGGACCGGCCACTGCGTTGGGCGCCCTTGCGGGTGGTGGTGCGCGCGGGGCTCATGCGCCTGCCTCCTCAGAATCCTCAGCTGCTGGATGCCCTGCGGCACCGCCCGCATCGGCGGCGCTGCCGCCGATGCTGCGGAAGAGACCGGCCGTCTGCTCCCACTGCGCGGCGTCCTTGCCGGAGACGGCGAAGACGAGTGCCACCTGGGAGACGTAGGGGCGGATATCCCGGTAGCGCTCCTGGATGTCGGCCACCTCCCGGGCCTCCTCCTCATCCAGGGCGTCCAGGCGCTCCTCCATGGCGCGGATGTCCCGGGCGCGCTGGCGGCGCTGCTCGTCGGTGACCAGGGTGAAGAGCGCATCCTGCCTGTCATCCTCGCTCTGGCGGATGGCGCGCAGGGAGTCCTGCAGGTTGCGGCGGAAGGCGGCGAAGATCCCGCGGGCGCGCTCAGCATCGTCCTTGCAGCGGGATTCGAGCTGGTCCCTGACGCGATCCGCCTGGCGCTCGGCGCGCTTGCCCATCTCGGCGGTGAGGCGCTCGCGCATGCGCGTCCCCTCCTGCATCCAGGCCCGCGCCAGGTGCTCGCGCACGCCGGCGCCAGCGGCCTGGAGGTCATCGCCGTCGAGCACCCGGTCCAGGAGGTCGTGCACCTTCTCCTCGGCCAGGTTCTGGCCGCGCAGGCGCAGGCCGGTGACGAAGACCTCCTCGTGCAGCCGCAAGCCCCCGCGCCCCACCAGCACCAGGCGCGCCACCGAGGCCACGCAGGTGGTCTCCCAGTCCGGCACCACCACGGCGGTCACGCGGCTGAGGGCATGCTCGCTGGAGAGCACCGATGAGCGCAGCACGCGGGCGGCCTTCTGCATGAGGGCATGCCCCAGGTGGATCGGCACCACGTCGCGCCCCAGGCACTCCCGGTCCTGGCCGTCCAGCTCGGTGAAGGTGATGGGGCGCCACTGGCCGGGGGCGCGCACGGTGTCCAGGCCCGCGAGCGCACCCTGCCAGGCCGGTGCAAGCTGGGGGACGCAGTAGAGGGGAGCGTCGGTGCGCTCATCGCCGGTCTCGATGAGGAGGGGCTGGCGGGTCAGGCGCAGGGCCTCGTCCACCACCCGGCGGCAGGCCCCGGGGCTCAGGTGCAGCTCCTCGCGGCGCTCCTCATAGGTGCGGGCGAGCTCGGTGAGCTGGCGGTTCATGCTCACCGACCCGGCCATGACCTTGTTGACGGCGTCCTCATCGGCACTGCGGGCGGTGGTGCGCTTCGCTGAAGCGCCGAGGAAGCGCCTGGACACCTCGGCGTCCACCAGGGGGTTGACGGCGCCCAGGTCGGATCGGGTGGTCGCCACCTTCTCCACCAGGCGCCCGACGAAGTCGAGGTCGCCGTTCAGAAGGTTGGAGTCGCGGGAGCCCGCCACGGGGATGAAGGAGAAGATCTCGGGCGGGTGCACCTGGCCGTAGCGGTCGATGCGGCCGATGCGCTGCTCCAGGCGGGAGGGGTTGAAGGGGACGTCGAAGTTGACCAGGCGGTGGCAGTAGTCCTGCAGGTCGATGCCCTCACCGGCGGCGTCGGTGGCCACGAGCACGCGGATCGGCTCCTTGGCGGGGTCCTCGGTGAAGGCGAATCTCAGGGCCTCGCGCTGCTCGCGCGGGGTGGAGCCCTGAATGACGCCGAGGCGATTCTCGTTGTAGCCGCGCGAGCGCAGCACGGCCACGAGCCACTCCAGCGTGTCCGCGTACTCGGTGAAGACAACGACGCGCTCATTGGTCCAGGTACGTCCGTCGGGACGGCACACGGCTGCAAGGAAGTCAATGAGGGCCTCCAGACGGGAGTTGGGGCGGTACTGGAAGCCCTGCGCCCAGGTGATCAGGTCCTCGATCTGGGAGCCTGTGGCGGCGGCGAGCGGATCATCGGACTTGGCGGCGCGCAGGGCCTCGAACTCGGGCTGCTCGGCCAGTCCCTCCTCCTCGTCGCTCTGGCCGGAGCCCATGATCTCGGCGTAGTAGGAGTCCTCCTCGGTCCACTCCCGGTTGCCAGCCGAGGCCTCCAGGTAGCGGCTCATGGTACGGGCGAAGGCCCATGGGGAGGACAGGAAGCGCTTCTTGAGCAGGAGGGCTGCGATGCCCAGGCGCCTGTGCCCGCGCTCTCGCGCGGAGTCCTTCAGCAGGGCGTCCAGGAGGGCGAAGCGCTCCTCCTCTTCCGCGCTGGGGGTGAAGGGCAGGGTGTTCAGGACGCGCCGGTGGAAGGCGCGGGCGCCCTCCACCTGGGTTTTCAGGCGGCGCACGGCCACTTCGGCCAGGGCGGAGTGGTCGATCTCGGCGCCGCGGGAGAAGCGGCGGGGATCGATCATCTCCAGCAGGGCGGTGAAGGACTCGGTGTAACCGTTGTGGGGCGTGGCGGACAGGAAGAGGCGGTGCTCGCAGTGCTCAGCCAGCTGGCGCAGGGCGATGGTGCGCTGGGAGTCCACGGCGTAGCCGCGGCCCTGCGCGGTGGCGGTGGGGGCGGCTGGGGCGACGTGGTGGGCCTCGTCGACGACGAGCACGTCGAAGGCGTAGCGGCGCGCCGAGGTCGAGCGGCGGGCATCGGCCAGGACCTCGCGCAGAAGGCGCTGGGCACTCACCCTGGGCAGCCAGTCCATGGAGACGATGATGCGGGGGTAGAGGCGGAAAGGATTGGCCGCCAAACCATGGGCTCGGCGGGTATCGGCCAGGGCGGCGGCGTTGACGATGGTGAAGTCCAGGCCGAACTTGTCCCGCATCTCCTCCCGCCACTTCAAGGACAGGCTGGGTGGGCACACGATGATCACCGAGCGGGCCCTATGGCGCAGGAGGAGCTCTTCGACCACGAGGCCGGCCTCGATGGTCTTGCCCAGGCCGACGTCGTCGGCGAGCAGCAGGTTGGTGCGCGGAGCGGCCAGGGCCCTCCGCAGGGGCTCGAGCTGGTAGGGCTCCAGGGTGATGCCGGCGCGGAAGGGGGACTGGAAGCGTTTGGGGTCGGCGCTGGTGACAGCGCCCCAGCGCACGGCGTCCACAAGGGCGCCGATCGTGCCCGGGTTGTCAAAGCCCTCAGGGGTGATCTCCTCGGGCAGGCCCTGGTCCGGCAGGACGGTGTGCCCGACCTCCAGCTCCCAGATGACACGGAGCTCCTCGCCCATTCGGTCCTCATCCAGGGACTGGAGGGTCACCTCGTGCTGAAGACCGGTCGGGGCGGCGGTGGCCTCATCCGCCGGGCTGCGGGACAACCCCTGCACGACGACGTCGGTGGCGGCCCAGGTGGAGCCGCGGACCTCGACCACCTGGCCGGGCTCCGGCAGCGCGGGCGCCCGGGACGGCGAGGGGGCGGAGGAGAGGGAGGGACCGGGGTTGGCGGGAGCCGTCGCGGTGCTGCTCATGGGGTGGGAGGCTCCTTCGGTCCACAGTCAGTCCGTCATCAGCCCACGGCGGGCTGACGCCGGGCGCTGGCGACAAGCCTAGTCTCGCTGTGACCCCTCCCAGGGCCAACCGAGCCCCTGTGATCAGAAGGTTGCCCAGCGGATAGTGCTGGTAAGTGCTGGTAGGGGTGTTACGATCGCGCTGCACCCGCTCGCGTCTTACCGGCCACCGGCTCGCGCGCTTCAGGCCAGGATGAGCTGGGCCCCACTCTTCCTGAGCATGCTGAAGGTATCGGTGAAGCTCACCCCCATGGCCTTGCAGGCATCAGGGATCTTGACCCGCTTGCGGGCACCGGGCGCAGAGATCTCATGGGTGACCACTGTGCAGTTATAGGCGCAGGCGTAAGCAACGATGAGGTAGTCGGCGTCGTTCCCCGTGAATGCTCTCAATGCAGCATCCGAGTAGTTCTGGCTCGCCGCCCATTGGGATATCCTCCCAAAATGCTCGACAGGCTTCTGTCCGATCGGGCAGAAGAAGCGCCGATGCTCTCTTGCCCACCCTTCAAGCTCGTCGTCCCTGTTGATGATCTCATTGAAGATCGGATCGATACTGCACACAGATCCGTTTTCATTCACGCGCTCGAGCCAGTTCCAGAACCCTGGAGCAAGATCGAATGCGTAGTAGCGATTCTTCGCCTCAATCAGGACGTTGGCATCAATGACGTACATCAGGCCACTCCCAATTTTTCGGCCAACCCTTGGAACGCCTTATTCCCCTTGACCCCCAGCAGTTCATAGGCCTCCCTGTAAGAGGTAGACCCTTCGAGGGTGCTGGACAGGATCGCCCTGGCGAACTGACGACCTAACCTCATTGGTGCGACATTATAGTAGTCCCCCCCTGTGGATCGGGAGGATTTATCCTTAAGGACAGCCATGATGCGCTCACGCTCATGCTTATATTTCTCCTGAAAGTCATCCCACTCCAGGAGACCCGCATCGTAGAGGCGGTTGAGCACCATCAATGTACTCACACTGTAGTAATGAGCCAGGCGCTCCAGCTCCTCCGGCGAAGTATCGCCCTGATAGAGCCTTTTGAGGGAGCATGCGGGCACCAGAACCTCGGCAGTCACCCTGTTGCACCACCTCTCCTCCCGCTTCTCGGCGTACATGACAGAGCTACTATCAGACAGAGCACTCTTCCCTAACAAGACGTGAGAGAGCTCATGGACCAGCGTGAATATCTGGGCCCCCAAGGTATCAGCGCCATTGACGAAGATGAGGGGAACCATGGCATCCACCAGGGCGAACCCTCTGAACTCTTGAGGATCAAGGGCGCGGTGAGTATTGCTGCCCACAACACCGTTGACCATGACAAGCACACCCAGATCCTCGATCCTGTCGATCAAGATGCGCCTGGATCTTTGCAGGTTCGAGTGCTCTAAAGAAGGTTCTTCGTCAAGTCGCAGCAGTCGTCGAATCCGAATCGCCACGTCATGAGGATCCTCATCCATAGCAGCCGAACCGACGATATCAAGAGCCGCAGCATCATTGTCCGCCAGGTAGGATCTATACCACTCCTGGCGATTCTGGCACAGGTAGATAGCATCCAAGAGGTTAGCCGAAGGACGTTCGATCCTGACATCCCCAAGGGTCCGCATATCCGGGATGGGGACCCGCTCATCAGGGGGCTCCGCCAGGAAGAGGTGGCCGAACGGCGTGTAGGTCTTCCTCGCGAACTCTTCCAGCTGCTTGAGAGTCGGAAGAACCCTCCGCTCCACCCAGTCGTCGAACTGCGGAACACGGCCCACAGTCGTGGCATGGTCCCATCCTGCTCGGCTGACCGCCCATCGAAGCATGGTGGGCGACACCTCGACGCGAACCGTCACCCAACTCACCTCCCGCAGGGCGTTCAGTCATCAATGGCCGGGCGTCCCGACCCCAGCACAGGATAACGCGGACTCACGACATTATTGAGCGATACACCGGAAAGTCTCGTCGAACGGCAGCAGATCGAGCGGGCCGCGCGCCTACCACCGAAGACTTCAGCCCCGGCAACCGGATCAGCCCTCGACTCAGTGACAGCGCTCCGTATGCTTTGCTCCACCAATCGTATCGACGACGCGCATCAGGGGCTGGGCCCCGTGCGCCGCGTGACCGCGGCCCTGATGACCAGGGTTGCGGCGAGCCCGGCCGGGCCGGAATTCCCACGCACCGCGCTCGGGGAACTCCTCCGGAAATCCGGAGCCCTCATGGTCTGCGCGGCCCCGCCCTCCCCGGCCGTCAGAGCGTCCGAGACCATCAGGACTCCTGCACCCACCGCGGCCGCCATGCCTGCTACGGCCGCCGAGGCCCTCGTCGCGGTAAGCGCCGTCGTCGGCACTGGGGCCGAAGCCCGGGCCACCCGGCCCGAACCCGAGCCCGAAGCCGTGCTCGCGCATGCGCAACATCGCCACGAACCGCTCCTCGCCCATGTCCTCGCCCATGTGCCTGCGCGCCTCGGCGAACCGAGGACCCCATTCAGCGTCGGCATCGGTTCCGAGCGGGTCCTCGGGGCAGGCGATGATCTTCTCCAGCAGACCGGCCATCGTGGCGGCCTCCTGCTCGGTGAGGGCGTCGAGGTAGTCGGCGCGAGCCCCGCCTAGCGGCGTGCCGCGGCCAACCCGGATGGGGCGGACGACCACAGTGCGGCGATACTCGTCACCGGGCCTGCGTTTCTGGCAAGTGGGGGCAGTGACGGGACCGTCCATTGATTTCCGGTAAGTGCGAGACGTATCATAATAATCAACAAAAACGTTTCTACTGCCCGCCTCGGCGGGAGTTCAGAATCGACCTTTATTTTTCTGACGCATGTAGCCCAAGAATAGACTCAGCGACAAACGGTTCAAGATTTATACTGAGCAGGTTAATCTTCTCAAGCGGCACGGCACGCATGCGGAGGATCAGAATCGTGCAGGACCTAGTACTTCAGGAAACCTCCAGGCAGGCGGCCACCTCCTGGAATGTAGCGTATTCCCTCACCTGCAAGAACCCGTAGGACTCACGGTACGGAGTCCGCCCCTCAAAAATGGACAGGAAGACCGCCTGAGCGAACGGCCGACCGATCCGAAAGGGGACCGTGTTACAGTAATTGCCGCCATTTCCTGACCTACGCTTCACCATGAGGTTCATCAACCTCTCGCGCTCGGCATCATACATGCGGTGGAACAGATCCCGGGAGATGAGCCGGATCTCGCGCGGAGCCCCACAACCGGCCACCGCGCCTCCCGCGAAGCCTCACCTCACAGCCCGCCCCGAACCTCACAGCCGACCGGCGGCGATGCGTGCGCCCTCGGCCAGTGACTCCAGCTTGGACCAGGCGATGTGAGGGTGGACGCGCCCGCCCAGGCCGCAGTCGGTGGAGGCCACGACCCGCTCGGGGCCGACGAGGCGGGCGAAGCGCTCGATGCGGTCGGCCACCAGCTCGGGGTGCTCCAGGACGTTGGTGGCGTGGGAGACGACGCCGGGGATGAGGTACTTCTCACCGGGCAGCTCGACGTCCCTCCAGATCCTCCACTCGTGCTCGTGGCGGGCGTTGGCGGCCTCGAAGCTCAGGCCGTTGGCGCGGACCGACAGCGCCAGGTCCACGATCGTGTCGAAGCCGAGGTCGGTGGAGTGCGGGCCGTGCCAGGAGCCCCAGCACACGTGGTAGCGCACCCGGGCGGGGTCGATGCCTTCCAGGGCGTGGTTGAGGGCCTCGATGCGCACGGTGGAGAAGCGGCGGTAGTCCCGCAGGTCGGGCTCGACCTCGAACTGGTCCCAGGACTCGGCCAGGTCGGGGGCATCGATCTGGACGGTGAGCCCGGCGTCGGTGATCGCCCGGTACTCCTCGCGCAGCGCCTCGGCCCACGCCCAGACGGCGGCCTCGTCGTCCTCGTAGTGGTAGTTGCCGATGCGGGCCGCGGCGGCGGGGCTGATGGAGGCGAGGAAGCCCTGGGAGACGGGCTTGCCGGCCCGCTCCAGCGCCGCCTTGAGGGCCGCGATGTCGCGGGCGACGATCTGCTGGCCCGTGTAGGCGAGCTCCCCGGTGACGGCGGGGATGACGGGCGCCGGGGCGCCGGCCAGGTGGATGCCGCTGGTCGGGTCCTGGTAGGCGTCGGCGTAGGCGACCCAGTCGCGCCGAGAGGTCATGGCGTCGAGCTCGAGCTTGCCCGCGGGCCTCGGGCGCCTGGCCTCCGCCGCCTGCTCGGGGCTGAGAACCTCCAGGCCGCTGAAGCGCTCGAAGGTGTAGAACCACCAGGCGCCGTAGTCGACCTTCTCCGTCATGGCGTGGCCGTACTCGCCGTCGTTGACGATGGTCAGGCCGATATCGGCCTGCCGGGCGACGACGGCGTCGGTCTCGGTCCGGACGACCTCGGCGAGCCCGGCGTCGGGCAGGCGGCCCTCGGCGTGGTCCTTGTTGGCCTCCAGCAGTGCGTCGGTGCGCGGCAGGGAGCCGACATGGGTGGTGCGGATGGTAGTCGTCATACGGCGATCCCGTTCATTCTGCGGCGTCGGCATGCGATCATACTGGAAAAGCCGTCACCCCTCGGCGCGGCGTTCCTCGATCTCCTCCGAGGTCAAGGTCGTCACGTTGACAGGCATGTCGTCTCCTCCCACGCCAGTCCGCGACAGTATGACCGACGTCGGGGCGGGGAACAACCGGGGCGGGCACCCGCCCCGCACCCGAGGCCCTCTCCCGCAAGGCGGGGTCGGGGCGGAGCCGCGGCCGCCATCGCACAGAACGCCCGGTCTGCTGCGGCCTCGCCTGAGCAGTGGCAGGATTCGTGCATGACCTTCCGAGCCCTGGCCTGGCGCGACGGCCGCCCCACCGACGAGGCCCCCTCTGGGCTGCATGGTCTGAGGCAGGCCCTCGCCGAGCCGGGGCTGGTCGTGTGGGCGGACCTGGTGAGCCCCACCCGCGAGGACCTGGCGCTCCTGGCCACCGAGCTGGACCTCGACCCGAACGCCGTGGAGGACGCGGTCGCGCCGCACGAGCGCCCCAAGGCCTCCCAGCACGACGGCTACGCCTTCTTCGTCACCTACGCGACGCTGCCCGACTACGCCTCCACCGAGGGAGACGAGGAGGACCAGCTGAGCAAGATCGCGGGCTTCTCCTTCCCCGGCGGACTCGTGACCATCCGAGCCTCCGAACGCATCGACGCCCACGAGCTCACGCAGCGCATCAACTCCAACCGGGAGTTCCTGCGGCTGGGCTCCCCCGCCCTCGTGCACGCCCTGCTGGACCTCATCGTCGACGGCTACTTCGAGACCGTGCAGGAGCTCGACGACGCCATCGAGGACCTGGAGGACGACCTGTTCTCCCCGGACTCCCACTCCACGGAGTTCCAGCGCACCGCCTACGACGTGCGCGCCAAGCTCGTCACCCTGCGCCACGTGGTCCTGCCCATGCGGGAGGTCGTCAACGTGCTGTGGCGCCACCGCGAGGACTCGCTGCGCGAGCTCGACCCGTTCTACGCCGACCTCAATGACCACGTCCTGCGAGCCACGGAGTGGACGGAGTCGCTGCGCGACATGATCGCCAGCGTCTTCGAGACCCATCTGTCCCTGCAGGACCAACGGCTCAACAACGTGATGAAGAAGCTGGCCGGCTGGGCGGCGGTCATCTCCGTACCCACACTCGTGACCGGGTGGTTCGGCATCAACGTGCCCTACCCGGGCGCCGGCGAGCGATCGGGCCTGGTGTCCGCGGCGATCCTGGTGGTCGTCCCTGCGGTCGCCGTGTACGCGCTCATGCGCAAGAACGACTGGATCTGACCCGGCCGCCCCCGGGCGCCGACCATCTCGACGAGTGGCCTCCGGACTGTGCCGGATACGTACCAATGGGTGCGGCGACGGTCTCGTCGTCGCCCGCGGCGGGGCGGGGTTGTGGCCGCTTCGAGGTCGTTCTGGGGCGGGGTTGCACGTGGGAGAGGGGGGTCTTGCCGGGGTGTGTGCGGGTTTTCGTTGTGATTCCGGGGTTTTTCGGTGTTCGGTGGAATGAGTTGAGGTGCTCCCGTGTGCGTTGAGGGGGGTCTGTGCACATGGGAGCATGTCGACCGGTCCTGTCGGTCGAGGTGGAAGTGCGGGATTCCAACGAAAGCTGGTGCTTGACCTGGTGGATCGCCTTCCTCCTGCGTGCAGACCGCCTGGATGGCCGGTCCCGGGACGACGGGGACGACTCCCGGGACGCCCATGCGACCCGCCCGGCGCGCCATAACAGCCCGCCCGCGCTAGAGGCCGCGGGAGGGCCCCGCGAACCCGCCGGCTTCGCCCCGGAAGGGACCGCCGCGACGACGCCGGAACCGGCGTCCCTCATCCTCCGGGCCGCCCTCGCCGGGGAAGCAGGGGCCGAACCCGTCGGGACGCGGACCCCGACCATGACCCCTGCGCCCTCCGGGGCCCCGGCCTCCGAAGAATCCCGGCCCGAAGCCGTGCTCGCGCATGCGCATCATGGCCTCGAAGGGCTCGTCGCCCATGCGGCGCCGGGCCTCGGCCATCCAGTCGGACAGGTCATCGTCGTCATCGACACCGAGCTCGGTCTCGAGCGCGTCGATGAGCTTGTCGAGGAGCCCGATCAGCGCGGCGACCTCCTCGTCGGTCAGGGCATCGAGGTAGTCGGAGTCCTCCCGGCCGATCTCGACCTCCCGGCCCGCCTCGGTCAGGGCGACCATCATGACGCGTCGGTCTGTCTCGGAGGGCGTGCGCTCGACAAGCCCGTCCGCCTGGAGCTTCTTGAGCAGCTCGTTGAGGGACTGCTGGCGGATGTCGAGGAGGTAGGCGAGCTCGCGGGTGGGGATGGGGCTCTGCATCTTCAGGGCGGCGAGCACCCGGCCGCGCCCGCGGGTGGCGTCGGCCAGGGGGCCGGCGTGAGTGCGAGCCTCGACGTGACGGCGGCGCATGAGCCGGTGAAGGCGGCGGAGCCGCTCGTGAAGTCCTGTGCGTGTGGTGTCCATGAGGATCTCCTGCTATCGTATCGAGCACCTGTTCAGCAGGTGCCTGTTGATCTCTGACGACCACGAAGCTACAGCCACCTTTCAAATATGTCAAACGCATTATGCAGGTACCTGTATGATTTACGTCATTTTCGTATAGCGCGCCGCGCGCCCCGGCCCCGCGCGCCCCGATATCAGGCGGTGTCCGGGTCGAACCCAGGCCCACGTGCCCCGGACCCGGGTTAGCGTGGCCGCATGAGCCAGCCCGCCACTCCCGACACCGCCCCCGTCGCCGGCTCCCCCGACGACGCCGGCTCCTCCGTCCGCGAGCGCGCCGAGACCGTCCTGCGCGAGCTCGTCGGGCGTGACGACGCCCGTCTGCGGGAGGATCAGTGGCGCGCCATCCGCGCCCTGGTGGTCGACCGCCGTCGGGCCCTGGTGGTCCAGCGCACCGGCTGGGGCAAGTCGGCCGTCTACTTCGTGGCCACGGTCCTGCTGCGCGAGGGCTGGGGCGCCCCGCGATCCGCCTCCCCCGGGCCCGAGCCCGCCTCCCCCGGGACCGGCTCGCCCGTCGGAGCGGCCAGCGCGCCCGTCGGGACGGGCGGCTCCGTCCCCGCCTCCGGTGCGACCGTCATCATCTCGCCGCTGCTGGCCCTCATGCGTGACCAGGTCGCGGCCGCCCGGCGCGCCGGCATCAGCGCCGTCACCATGAACTCCGCCAACGTCGCGCAGTGGCCGGACATCGAGGCCCGGGTGCGCGCCGGCACCGTCGACGTCCTGCTGGTGTCCCCCGAGCGGCTCAACAACCCGGTCTTCCGGGACGAGGTCCTCCCCCACCTGGCCGCCGACGCCGGCCTGGTCGTCGTCGACGAGGCGCACTGCATCTCGGACTGGGGCCACGACTTCCGCCCCGACTACCGGCGCATCCGCACCCTGCTGGCGGGTCTGCCGGCGCGCACACCGGTCCTGGCCACCACGGCGACCGCCAACGCCCGCGTCACCGCCGACGTCGCCGAGCAGCTCGCCGGCGGGGAGGCGGAGCGGCAGGACGAGCAGGTCCTCGTCATGAGAGGCTCCCTGGAGCGGGCCTCCCTCCACCTGGGCGTGCGCCGCCTGCCCGACGCGGCCTCGCGCCTGGCCTGGCTGACCGCCTACCTGCGCGGCGCCCCCGGCTCGGGGATCGTGTACTGCCTGACGGTCTCGGCGGCCGGGGAGGTCGCCGAGCGCCTGCGCGAGGCGGGCCTGGAGGCCGCCACCTACACCGGCCAGACCGACGCGGCCGAGCGCGAGCGGCTCGAGGAGGACCTCAAGGCGAACCGGGTCAAGGCGCTGGTGGCCACCTCGGCCCTGGGCATGGGCTTCGACAAGCCCGACCTGGCCTTCGTCATCCACATGGGAGCGCCGAGCTCACCGGTGTCCTACTACCAGCAGGTCGGACGCGCCGGCCGCGGGGTCGATCGCGCCGAGGTGGTGCTCCTGCCGGGGGCCGAGGACCGCTCCATCTGGGACTGGTTCGGCTCCCAGGGCTTTCCGCCCGAGCCCGAGGTCCGCGAGGTTCTGGCCGCTCTCGATGAGGCGGCCGGGGCGGGAGAGGGGCCGCTGAGCACGAACGTGCTGGAGACCGCCACGAGCCTGCGCCGCACCCGTCTGGAGTCCATGCTCAAGGTCCTGGACGTCGACGGCGCGGTGCGGCGGGTGCGCGGCGGCTGGCAGTCCACCGGCCGGCCCTGGACCTATGACGCCGAGCGGTACGCGCGCGTGGATGCCGCCCGCGTCCGCGAGCAGGAGGCGATGCTGCGCTATGAGGCGCTGGAGGCGCCCGAGTGCCGGATGGCCTTCCTGCGCGCCGCCCTCGACGACCCGGTGATGCCCACGGGCTGGCGCTGCGGGGCCTGCGACCTGTGCGGCGGGCTGGTGCTGCCTCAGGACGCGCAGGCCCGGGAGGTGGAGGCGGCCCGGGCCTCGCTGGCCCGGGTGGGGGTCGCACTGACGCCGCGCAGGCAGTGGCCCGCCGGCATGGACCGGCTGGGTCTGCCCGGCATGCGGGGCCGGATCAAGGAGTCCGAGCGCGCCGGGGCGGGCATGGCCGTGGGACGGATGGACGGCCTGGGTGTGGCCGGGGCGCTGCGCGAGCTGATCGAGCCGGGCGTCGACGCCGAGGTCCCCCCTGCGCTGCGCGCCCCGGTGCTTCAGGTCGCCGACCGCCTGGCGGCCCTCATCGAGGCCCCTCCGACGGGGGCCGAGGACCAGGCCGACCCGGCCGCCGCGCCACCGGAGGGGGACGGCGCGCCTCTGGGCGTCGTCATCGTCGACTCGCGGCGCCGGCCCCGGCTCGTGCGCCAGCTGGGCCGGGCGCTGGCCCGCCACCTGGAGGCCAGGCCCCTGGGGATCATCGGGGTGCGCGGTAAGCCGGGCCGCCACGACGTCGGCGGCACCTACCGGCTCGCCGAGGTGGCGCGCTCCCTGACCCTGGAGGAGTGGTCCGACGACGCCCGGGCCCGGCTTACCGGGGCGCGGGTGATCCTCGTCGACGACTGGACCGGCTCGGGCTGGACGCTCACGGTCGCGGCCTCCCTGCTGCTGCGCGCGGGTGCGGCCTCGGCCCATCCCTTCGTGCTGGCCCAGCGCTGAGTCCGGTCCGCCCCGCTACCGGTCCTGCGAGGCCGTGGCGACCTCGCCGAGCACCTCGCCGACCGGGCCTCCCGGCGCCCCGGGCCTCTCGTCCTGGAGGTAGTACCACCAGAAGGGGGCGCCCCAGGACCGCTCGCGGCCCAGCGCCGCGCTGGTGAGATGACGGGCGACGGCGGTGCGGGCAGCGGCCGTGTCCTGCTGGGAGCCGAACCACCAGGGGCCGGAGTCGAGGTCGTCCCCGCCGTAGCCGAGCTCGGTCAGGGCCAGGCGCTGGTCCGGGAAGGCCTCCGCGAGGGCGGTCAGGACCCGGTCGGCGCCCGTGCCCAGCGGGTGCAGCTGGGGGTAGACGGACAGGCCCAGCACGTCGGTGAGCTCGAGCAGCTCGGGGGTGAGCTCGCTGCCCGCCCAGGTGAGCACCGAGCTCTCCTCCGACTCCTGGCCGAGCTGGTAGTAGAGGGTGACCACGGTGGTGGCGGCGGCCGTGGCCGGGTCGGCGCGCACGGCCCGCGCCGCCCGCAGGGTCCTGTCGACGGCGTCGTCCCCCAGCCAGGAGCCGCCGAGCTCGTTGCCGACCTCCCAGGCGTCGGCCTCGGGCAGGGCGGCTATCAGGGCCCCCACCCGCTGGTGCCAGGCCTCGTCGCTGAAGGTCGCCATCATCTGGGAGTCGCAGACCTGCACCAGGGCGAGCGCCCCGGCGTCGTGCAGGGCGGTGACGGTCTGCCGCCAGGCGTCCAGCTCGCCGGAGTCCGAGGCGTCGTCGACGACGATCCTGACCGCCGTGCGCCGTCGCCCCTCGCCGATGCCGACGGCCTGGGAGACCTGGGCGGCGTCGGGCGGCTGGGTGAAGGTGACGCCGACGACCGCGTCGGCCGGCGCGAGCGCCTGGCAGGCCTCGTCGAGGGCCAGCTGGGCGCCGGCTGCCGCCTCCAGGGCCTCGGCCCCGCGCGA
>ERZ773059.240-NODE-240-length-30745-cov-5.147670_pt1 | contig 30745 bp, 39 predicted proteins | sample MGYA00580514_ERZ773059 | MGnify/ENA primary metagenome ERZ773059 (study PRJEB29015, sample SAMEA2737981) | human oral metagenome | biome: human oral; feature: human-associated habitat; material: dental | place: China | collected 2056 ...
TCTTTTTTGTTGTTTTTCTTGAAGTATAAACCAAGTCCAGCAAGGAAGGCAAGAATAACAGCCCCAATAACAATATAGATTGATTCATTAGAAGTGTTAGTTACCGGCAATGTGTTTTTAGATTTGTTAGGAATTGTTGTATTTGTTGTAGCATTTGTTCCATACAATACTTCATCAATAGCACGGTTGTAATCTTCAAGCTCTCTTTGTCGTTGTTCTTCACGAGTTTGCTCTTCTTTTTGTCGTTGTTCTTCACGAGCTTTTTCTTGTTTCAATGCTTCTAATTTAGCAACCGCTTCTTCGTGTTTTGCTTTGAGTTCAGCAATTTTAGCACGTTCTTTATCAGCAGCTTCTTTAGCTTTCAAGTAAATTGCTTCTTTTTCTTTTTGAACTTTAACTTTTTCTTCAAGTGTTTTTTCTTGTTCTTTAAGTTGTTTTTCAAGTTCCTTGATTGAATTTGTTAATGTTTCAATTTCTTTGTTGTTGTTAGAAATTTCTTTTTGAGTAGCAGTAACATTTGCTTTGTTGTCTTTTAATTTAGCATTAAGTGTTTCTAATTGTTTTTCAATACGTTTCACTTCTGCTTTTGCTCTTTCTACATCAGCACTTACTTTATCATATTCAGATTTAGCATTGTTGTAGACTTTTGTAGCATTTTCTAAGTTAGTTTCAGCTTGTGGAAGAGCAGTATTTAATTCTTTAATCTTAGTTTGAACAGTAGCAAGAGTATTTTTCTTGTTTGTTAATTGGTTAGATAAGTCAGTATGTTTAGCAACTGCATTGTCATAAGCTTCTTGAGCTTTTGGAGTAAGAATTTCAACTGCTTCTAAACGTTTCAATTCATTTGTTGAATCTTCAAGTTTTTGAGTTGTAGTTTTTACGTTATTAGTAGCTTGAGCCAATCCAGCTTTATTTGTTTCAATTTGTTTTTCAAGAGTAGTTACACGAGCATTAGCTGCATTGAAATCTGTTGTTGGAATGTCATACTCTTTAGTTTGCAATTTGCTATCTTGTTCTTTCAAACTTGTTTCAACTGCACCAACCATTAGGTAGCTTCCGTCTTGAACTAGGAAAGTTTGTAGTTCAGTTTTCTTGTAGTTCCAAACCAAACCAGATTGGATAAGAGCATGGCCCCAATCACTCAAATCATCATCATACAACCAACGAATCATACTATTGTAGATTTCTGCTTTTAGTTCACCCATTGTTGTCTTATTTGTTTCGACTGAATAAGCAAGTGTTTCCATACGAGCTGGAAGAGCTGTAGTGTTATAACCTGCTTTAGATAAGTTTGGAGCAACAGTTTCATTACTCTTCAAATGGCCCATTTCAGCTGCGTTCCATACAGTAGGATTTGTGTTACCTGCAGCCTTACGAATAGCATTTTTATATGTTTCACCGATAAGTTTTGACAAGTTAACAGATTCTTCACTTACACGAACCATAGTTGGAGAGAAAGTACCAAATTTAGTACGTACATCTTCAATAAATTGAGCCATACGGACATTCAATTCTTTTAATTGTTCAGTTGTAAGATTAGATGGGTCAACAGTACGTGTATCACTTTCTTTAAGCAATTTCATAGCTTCTTGAATTGCTTTTGATTTTAGAATTTCTTGAGCAATTTTATTTACGGCTTCACTATTAGCAGTTGTTTTGTTTTCTTTGTAAGCTTTAAGAGCAGAAATGTAAGCATCTGTTAATGGAATTTCCAAATTGTCAGCCAAAGCTTTCTTAGCAGAATCCAAATCAGTAGCTAATTTTTCTTTTTCAACAATTTTTGCTTTTTCTGTTGCGATAGCATCATCTTTAGCTGTTGTATCTTGTGCTACAATTGTTTTTTGTGAAGCAATATTATCAGCACGAGTTTGGTCAGCTTTTTTAGCATTATCCAAAGCTTGTTTAGTTGAAGTTACATTTTGATTAGCATCTTCTTTAGCAGAAGTTAATTCATTGATTTCACCAGTTAAAGTAGCTTCATTTGCTTGATTAGTTTTCAAATCTTGTTTGATACTATCTACTTTATCTTGAGCATTCTTTTTATCAGTAGTAGCTTTATTCAACGTATCAACTTGCGGTTGGATTTTTGCTTCTTCTTTTGTTTGATTTCCTTTAGCAGTTGTTAAAGCTTTTTCGGTATTAGAGATTTCTTTTTCTGTATCTGTTACAGATTTATTAGCTTCATCAAGCTTTTTCTCTAGTTGAGGAGTTTTAGCTTTATCTTCTGCTAATCTGTTTTTAGAATTAGTTAAATCTTCTTTTGTTTTATCAACATCATCTTGAGCTTTTTTTGCTTCAGCTGTTGCTTTATCATAAGCAGATTTAGCTTGAGTTTCTTTTTCGAAAGTTCCTTTAGCAGAATCTTCAGCGTCAGTAACTGCTTTACCAGTTTCGCCTACTTGTTTTTCTGCTTTCTCAATAGGAGTAACTTTTTCTGTTGTAGGAACAGCTTCTTTTGTTTCAGCAGGTTTAACCACATTAGTAGTTGTAGTAGTGTTTGCATCAGTAGTTGTAGCTACAATTTCGGTAGGAACATTAGTTGGTTTCACTTCCTCAGCAAATACAGTTGTTCCAGTAGTTGAGGCCAGAATAGCAGCTCCGGCAATGATAGATTGTTTTTTCATATTAGATTTACCTTTCTTTTTCGTAATATTTTTAATAATTCTAACAATTTAGTTTTATCATAACATATAAATTATTTTTTGTCAACAAAAAAGTGAAAACTTTTTTAAAAAACTTTCACTTTTTCTTTTCTTCAGTTAAAAAATGATTATTAGTCTTTTGCTACAATGTGAGTCTCATATTTATCACCTGGTGCGATTTTATAAGTTTTTGAAGAGTGAACATGAAGCAGGTAAAATAAGAATGATAGTAGCAAAATAACTAAAACAATCGGGAGTATTTTTTTCATCCAATCAATCTTCCTTTTTATCAGAATTTGAATTTTTGATTTTATCAGCACTCTTATTTAGAAAATCAGCAAATTTATTAAGGCCTTTATTAAGGAAAGTTTGTCCTTTTGCAGAAGCAATAGCAATACCAGTTACAAAAGTATTTTTTGTATTATTGATAGCATCTTGAGTTTTTTCTGATTTATAAACTTCTTCAAAAGCAATGATTGCTTTATAGATTTTGTCAGCAGCTTTGTTAGAAACTTTATCAGCACCTTCTAGCATTTTCTTGTAATCTTCTTCTGAAATTTGTAGCAATTTAAGAGCGGTTTCAAGAGATAGATTATGTTTTTCTACAAAAGATTTAATTTTATCTTTCAATGAATCGTCATTAGAAGTTCCATAATATTGATTTTCAAAATCAAGGATTTCTGCTTCTGTATATTCATTAGCAAAGATTTTTTCATTAAGTTCTTGAGCAGTTTCGATAGTAATAAATTCTTCTTTAGCCAAGATTTTCTCAAGGTTTTGGTTTTCAGAAAGAGTTTCTTCTAAAGCTTTCTTAACAATAGGAAGTTCTTTTTGAGTGTTGATAAAGTTTAGAAATTCATCATAAGTTTTCATTTCTTTAGTGTCAGTAAGTGTTTCTTCAGTCATAGTTTCTTGTTCCTTCACTTCTTGGGCGACTTTGTCAATTTCTGAAAAACGTTCATTTACCTGTTTATTTTGCTTGATAATATTTTCCAAGTACTCTTTAATTTGAAGAGCCGCTTTACCATTTGTCTTGCCTGTTTTAGCTGCAGAAACAGTAGTCACAGCTAGACATAAATCTTCAGCAATTTTTTTGTTTGTGATTTTTTCGTAGTTATTGGCTTCTTTAAATAGTTCTTCTATATTTTTCAAATCGTTGTTCATAGTTTCTTCTTTCTATTCTTTATTTTCAGTATTATCTGTTTCAGGATTGTTTTCAGCATTAGACATGATGATACTTGCTCCAACATACATGATAAGTGCTAATCCAGGGTAAAAGCAACCGAATACAAAATAGCCTAAACGTAATAATGTTGGGTCAAGGTTACAATACTCAGCGATACCGCCCAATACGCCATCAAGTTTTTTGTTAGTTTTTGATTTCTTCATGATTCAAAAACCTCCTTTATTATATTATATTGTTGTAGTAGTATATCACTTTTGTTTTTTATGTCTTTCTACAAGTAAATCTGACTGTCTTTGATTTTTACAATCGGGGCAACTTGCATGGGTTTGTTTTTTAATTGATTGAGCAATTGAGCGAGCATTTCGTTGAACTACTTTACCACATTCACATTCACAATCATAAAGGAAATAACCGTATTTATCTTTTTCTTTTGTCTTAGCAATCACCTTCAACTTTCCAATAATAATGCCTGTAAAATCTGAAATTTTTCTCACATTCTAATACCTAAAACAATACGACTGTTTTATATTCTTTCCCAGTTGCTTCAAAGTAAGTTCGACCAGTTTCATCATCATAATATTCAGTACTTGGGTCAATAGGAACTCTCAAAGTTCCTAATTCTGTTTCAGCAACAAAGATTTCCAAATTGTTTTCTTGAGTCCATTCCCTGAACTCGATTTCATCATCACTCCATTTAATAACCATACCACGTGTTGTCATATTATTTTTTCCTTTCTTAAATAATCTTTTTAATTCTAAATAGATTATAACATAGATATAATTCATTGTCAACAAATGTAATTATTTTATTTGTTAAAATTATTATATATTACAGATTTTTATGTATAAGTACTGTGTCAGTTAGGTATCTTTTTGATATTTATTGTATCATAATGCAACAGAATAATTAAGGAGTAATTTTTATGGAATTAGAATATATTAAAGTAAGTGATTATGCCAAATTGAAAGGTAATCATTATAGAACTATTATGCGCCATTACAAAAAAGGGTTAATCGAAGGTTATACCAATGAATATGGAAGAACCTATTTAAAAAATCCTAACTATAAACCTGTAGAAGATAAATCTTTATCTACTAGAGCTGTTCTTTATGCTAGAGTATCAAATGCAACTAACAAAGCTTCATTAGATGGTCAAATTGAACGGTTAAGAAATTATGCAACTGCAAAAGGTTATGAGATTGTAGATGAATACAAAGAAATTGACTCAGGATTAAATGATAATAGAAAATATTTTAGCCAAATTTTAAATCGTGATGATTATGGCATTCTATTAGCAGAGCATAAGGATAGAATAACAAGATTTGGTTATCATTATATAGAAACTCTATTAAATCGTTTAAATGTTAAATTAGAAGTAATTAACAATATTGAAAATAAAGACCAAGAAATAGTAGATGATTTTATTTCTATCATCACAAGTTTTTGTGATAAAATTTATGGAAGTAAAAGCAAAGTAAAAACAGATAAGATTATAGAGGAATTAAATGAAGAATAAACAAGTTCAATGGAAAAGCTTTAATATAAATATGCCTCCAGAACTTATACCTATTTATGATTTCTTACAAGATGAATTGAATTTTATTCTCTCAAATGATGAAACAAGAGCTCTATTAGATAAGATTGATTTATCTAAACTTAGAGGTGATGTTTGGCGAGATTTAAGGGATAATCTTAAATTCCGAATAAAAGATTGGCCATTACATAACAAGACGTGGCATTCGTATATTCTTTTTGAAAATCTTAGACGAGAAATAAAGTCAAAACAAGAAGCAATTATCATTTGGAATGAATTAGTTAAAAACGATTATAACATCAATGAAGAGTTATTCAATTCATTGCACAAATTAAATCTTTATCCAACAAGAAACAGAATTGCTAATATTAAACGAAGTAATTCTTTGCCTGAATTAGCACGGATTGCAGTATTCAGCCTTGATTACACTATTTCAGAAAAACAATTCTTTAGAATGAAAACTAATAATATTTGTGAAATAAAAGTAGGAAAGAAAGATTGGATAGAATATGAGATAGTATTCCCGAGTAGTATTGACGAGAGATTTACTGGGGTGATTGCAAAGCCTAGATTTGTTAAAAGAAAAAGAGATGGTAAATATATTGGTATTTGTTCTTATCTATATGAAGTTGAGGATTATGAATTAGAAGATAAGATTTTAGGTATAGATATAGGTAAGATTAAATTATTTAGTTCTGTTATAGTTGATAGAAAAGGTAATTTCAGTAATGAATTTATCAATACTAAACGTAGTCAAGAAACAGAATATAAAATCAATAGACTCTACGAAAATAAACAAATCCTATATGATAAAATTAAATCTTATGAAGATTTGAGATTAACAAACCAACCTAAATATGAATTATGGAAAAATCTTTACTCTAATATTACAAATAAAATTACTAATACTAAAGATTATCAAGCAAAACTCTTATCTAATGAAATTGTACAATTAGCATTAGAGCAAAAATGTAAAACAATTCATATTGAGGATTTATCTTGGTTAAATTCTCAAGGCGGGAAATGGAACCACTCTCAAATCCATTCTAAAATTATAGAGAAAGCAACTATGTATGGAATTGAGGTGAAAAAGGTTTCTGCATTTAATACAAGTAAAGAGCACCCAATCACAAAAGAAATCGGAATAGTTAATGGTAGAACTATTGAATTTACAACTGGTAAGATTGATAGGGATTTATTAGCAGCTCTCAATATTGCTATACGTTCTACTAATATTAAACTCAAAAAATCTTTGCCTAAAAAGGCAAAGACTAAAAGAGTTAAACCCAAATCAAACAAAAAAGAAATAAAAGAGAAAGTAAATATATTAAAAGGAAATGGTCAAATTGTGTCATTTCTAGCGAATGTACTTGATTCAACAATTCAAGTTGAATTAGGAGTTCGTCCTCTTTCTGAGATATTACCTTGCAACTCACTTATTTATTATAATAAGTTACAGGTGTAAGCAACAATAAGATAAGGTAAAAGTCAATAAAAAAGTACAACTCATACTAGATAAGTTGTACTTTTATTTTTATTTAATTGCTTTTGCTAATTTGTCTGGTTGGAAGCCCGACCAAGTAGCTGTGTCAGTAACAACAAATGGTAAAGACATCTTTTCAACATTATATTTTTCTTTCAAAGCAATTTGTTTGTCAATGTCATTAGTTAAATCTTCATAAACGAAGCTTGCGTGTTTTGAGTCAAGGAATTTTTTAGTAAATTCACATTGTTTACAATTTTGTTTTCCATATACAGTAATAGACATATTTTTTATTCTTACTCCTTTATAATTGATTAAAATAAGAGTACCTTGAAAGTACTCTTATATAGATTAGGCCTTAATATGAGCTTCGATAACTAAATCTTCACCATCTTGGTAGAAATGTAAATGAGATGGTGTATCTTCATTATCATAAACCAAAATAGAATCAACATTATCATAAGAACCAGATTCAGTAATAAATTCAAATTCAGAAATGTACCCCTCTGCGATAGCTTCTTCTACTGCTTTGTATAAAGAATCTACATCATAAGATTCGATTTCTTTACGAGTAATAGAATGTTCTGATTTACTTTCTACTGAGAATCTGTAACCAATAATAGTTTCTTTTTCTGCTTCAGCTTCTTCAAATTTCTCTTTAAGATATTTAGCAGTAGTTACTGCAACAACTCCACCTAATACAGTGGCTAAAATTAAACCTTTTTTAAACATGATTATATAACCTCTTTTTATAGATTTAATAGGAATATCAATCCTTATAGTTATATTATTCCAAAAAAAGAGCGAACTTTATCAGTTCACTCATTTTTATTTTAAGTTTTGAATAGCTTTTTGAATTACATAATCATCTGTCATTGTTTTATTAGTTGTTTTGATTTCAATAGCTTTATTTTCAATCAAGTCTAAAGTTGTTAGAGCTTCTTCTAATAAATTTCCAAACGATAGTTCAATTATAGCTTCATTATCTTTTAGAATTTTGTCTAGTTTTTCTATATCTAATCGAGCTTTTGTAGAAAAATTTAAGTCAATATCATCTAAATCCTTTAGCATAGATAATACTTCTTTTTTTCTTTTAACAAATTCTTTATTAGTCTGCTTATCTTCCTTGATTGTATTTCTTTGAGAAAAAAGTGCTGAGAAAAATTCAAACATTACAAATACCTCTCTTGAATAAGTTTAATATATTTAAGTTCTCTTGAAATGCTTTCATAAATTTTTTTAGCAAATTCCAAGCAAATTTTTGTTTCAGCTTGGTAAGCAGTAATATTTGTTTCTAAAGAATCACGACTTCTTAGTAATACCAATGATGGTAATTGTTTATAGAATAGATTTTCATAATCGAAAACAGAATTTTCTTTTTCTGTATTTAAGACAAATTCAGTTAATTGGATAATACCTTTATTAGGTAATTGTGTTGATTTATATTTTTGGTATTCGTCAATTTCTTTACCAAGATGATTTTCTTCAATATAGAAGTTACTTAAATCTTCTTTTAGTTTTAAAGTTTCTTCAATTGAGGAGTTAATTTGAAATGGATTTTTAATTGTTATTTCTTTATTATCATTATTGAAGTAAATTTCAATAGGGAAGAAAGCTCCATGATTGTTAATATAATCATCAAGCATGAAGTTAAAATAACTATCATTTACTTCCACCATTGCTTTAATCAAATCAAAAGAATTAAAGCATTTAAAATGATTAGTATAGATTAGTGGTTTGTCATAATCTTCCAATTCATCATTAGCCATAGCTTCGTAAATTAAACTTTGACTTCCATTAGGCAGAAAATCTAAAATAGACGAGTCAATGTCAAGAACTGAGTAATTGATAGTATCTTCTTCTACAATTACTGCAGCCTCTTCATTGTCATTGTTGATTAAATCATAGAAAATAGAAGTTGTTAATTGGGGACCGAAGATTGCCTTCAAATCTTTCATCTGATAAAGATGATTATTCCAATAAAAAACAAAGTACTTCTTATTTTCAAGATTCAAAGGCAATACATCATTCATTCCCATTTTTATTTAGCTCCTCCAACAATTTTCAAGTGATTGTTAATTTTGTTAGTCATTTCTTCCAAAGCTTTAGATTGTTCATCAAATGCTTTTACTGCTTCACTACGAGCTGCAGCCAATTCTTCATGAGTTTCTTGCATCTTACGAGCAGCATCCATAATTACTTGAGCGTCAATAGTTGTTTCCATAGCAGATTTTGAAATTTCTTTTGCATTTTCTTTTACCATGTCAACAGCAAGAGTAATTTGTTTGTTGATAACTTCACGAACAGCTTTAGTTTGCTCAATAGCTTTACGAGTACGTAGTGCTCCAAGAATTGTAGTCAAGTTAGATTTATAAATTGGTAAACCACTTTGGATTGTATCACGAATGTTACTGATTACCAATTCATTATCTGATTGCAAACGCTCAATAGATGGGTATTGAATAAACGCAAGATAGAATTGTAAGTTCTTCATGTCTTGAGTTTTCTTACGCAAGCGAGTTTGATAATTGATAAGAGCTGTTGATTGAGTTGTCAAAGTTAATTTATTTGAAGTTTCATCAGTTTCAATAGCTTCGTTTGTTTCATTGATTGTATTAGCTAGTTCAAGAACTTTTGCATCACCCGCTGCAATATAAGCATTTAATTCTTCAAACGTTTCTTTAGCTTGTTTTTTAAGCTGCTCGTATGTACGGTTATCATTTTGTAATTCAGCAACTGATAATTCTAGGCTTTCTGCAATAGAGTCAACTTGGCTATCCAATGAACTATAATGATTTTTCAATTTGTACAAACGACGGCGAGCAAAGCCAAAAATATCATGCAAGAATGCTTTACCAGGGTCAGCTTTGTTAATGTCATTAGGTGAAATGCTATTGATTTTCTCTAGCAATGTATCTAAGTCCAAACCTAGATTAGAAACATCTTTACCTTTAACTTTTGACAAAACATTATTAGCATTAGTATTTACATTGTTATAAACATCTTTACCGAAATTATCCAATGATGAGTAATTATTTTCATCAAGTTCTTTCATGATTTGAACTGCCTTAACACGGTCTTTTTCATCAAGTGTTTTTAATGAGTAATCCAATTCTTGAACATTTGTATTTTCCATTTGTTTAGCTAATACTTCATTAACTAATTCTGTATTAGATTCTAAAATTTCTTTTTCTTTGGCTTCCATAAGAGTCCTACTTTCTTTTTTATATTTAAATCTATTATATTATATAAGTTGAATTGTGTCAATAAAAATGTTAAAAATATTTTTATAGAACTGATTTTGAGGGTTGTTATATCGTCATTAGTGATACAGTAAAACCACAAAATTGTAATTTCGATAAATGTATCGACTTCAAAGAAAAGCAGCTCAAAATCGCTTAAAATAAGAAACATTAATTAAAGCGCTTCTTATTTGTTGTTGAGATAAGCTTGGTAAGTTTGTTCCATGAGCATAGCAATAGTCATTGGGCCAACTCCACCAGGTACAGGTGTAATATATGAAGTTTTAGGAGCTACATTTTCAAAATCTACATCACCACAAATTTTAGAAACAAAGCCATCGTAAACACGATTGATTGAAACATCAACTACAATAGCTCCTTTCTTAATATAATCTTCTTTAATGAAATTTGGTGTGCCAACTCCAGTAACAATAATGTCAGCACTTCTACATTCTTCTTTAATGTTTAAGCTCTTACTATGAAGTACAGTAACAGTTGCATTTTTATTTAACATCAATGAAGCAAGTGGTTTTCCAACAATCATACTTCTGTTAATGATTTTTACTTTCTTTCCAGTAACATCAATATTGTAAGCTTCTAATAATCTCATAATTCCATAAGCAGTACATGGTTTCATACAATCTTTACCAGCAAGAGTTAATTCAGCATTTTGAGCATGGAAACCGTCAACATCAAGTCTTGGACTAATAGAATTTAAAACTTTATGCTCATCAATATGGTCAGGTAAAGGTAATTGTACAATAAGACCATCTGTTAAATATAAACGTTCATTATAAGCTCCAATAAATTTAATTAAATCATCTTCCTCCACTGTTTTAGGAATATTGATAACACTTACATCAATTCCTACTTCTTCAGCAGCTTTAATTTTATTACGGACGTAAATCTGACTAGGGCCAGACTTTTCTGAATCAACCATAATAACAGTTAAAATTGGCTTACGTGGCTCATTTTTAATTTTTTCTTTTAATTCTTCTCTAATTTGTTTAGCAACTTCTTTTCCGTCTAGTAAAATCATATAGTACTCCTTTTTCTTAAAACTAAAAAAGCTTCTTGTTTAAAAAAGCTTTTTTAATAGAATTTGTTATATAGTGTAGCCCAAAGAGTTCCAATTACTTTTCTATCAATTCGATTAACATTAGGGAAGTTAATTCGTACAAACTCATCACGTTTATTTTTTAAATTCATATAAGTAAGGCTTAGTTTTCGATTTTTTGATTCTTTTGCTAATTGAGTTCTCACTGCAGTCATAAGTTCATACAATTCTTCTTGTTTTTCTTCTGACAAATTAAGTAATTGTGTTTGGATTTCTTGTTTCATTTTTTATCTTCCTTTTCTTCATTGTTTTTATAGTTATATTATACAACAAAGAGTAGGGCTTGTCAATAGGTAAAGTAAATCATTTTTAAGTTTCTTTTTTATCAGACTGGCCACTTGTTGCATTTTGATTAACTGTTACAGAAGAAAAATCTTGTAAATCAAAGTAAGCAATTTGGTCATTTTCTTCGCATTGTGTTCTTGCTTCTTTAGCGTCCATAGTATTTACAGATACATCAAGATAAATTTTACCTGTTACTGGGTCATTCCATGTTCCGACATAATGATTTTCTTTGCTTAATAAATCTTTGTTTCTCTCACAATAATCCTCATAAGTACTTAATGTTAAATCATTAACTGAATCAAATTCTACTGAGCGCTCTGGATAAGGAGAATAGCAAAAGCCAACTTGTGGAGAAGTCTTTACATATGGATTATAAGTACTTCCACCATCAGGTTCTGCTGTTGTACTTAAAACATTGTTGACAGTATCAACATAAACTTGAGAGCCTTTCATATTTAGATTTAATTGTGCTCTATCTGTTCTTAGAGCATCATATTTAGGGTCAGATGAATTAACAGCTTCTTCAAGATTTTCATTCAATACTTCTAAATGATTTTTGTTATCTGCATATTCTAGGGCTTTTTTAGGCGAGTTAAAATGAACTTCATTACCGCCTATAGGGCATTTACCAGGTTGAGCATGACATACTGCAGGGGTTCCATTTTTTGAAATATGGTATTTTTTACTCATTATCTATCCTATCCTTTTTATTATTCTATTTAACAAGTTATATCAAATAGGCTGGATAAACAAAAATAAAAGAACTAAATTTTAGTTCTTTTATTTTCAAATTTAAAATACTTTTCTATCTTTTAGAATTTCTACAACTTTTTCAATATCTGCGTCTGTAAGAATATTGTTTTTGTAGTCTTTAGTATCTTTCAATTCTTTAATGATAGTATCTTCGTTATAATGTTTACCCATTTTAGCAATAGATTGTGCCATAGAAACATATTTAAGTACTTTATCATCAAGATTTGGTTTTGCAAAATCGAAATTCATACTTAGTAAACTCCTTTCATTTATTTTTTAATTTCTTTTTTAAATCAATTGGCTCTTTTATTTTTAAAAACACAAAGTAAGCGATGATTAAATAAATCAAGCCAAAAAGAATCATTGAGGATAGATTTCCTAGATTAAAAACAAATACACCATAAATAATTGAAACAGCTACAAATATAGTAATTAAAGTATAAATAGCTATGCTCAATTCCTTTCTTCTATCTTTAGCATATTCTTTAAAATCTAGCTCATTATCTTCACACTTAGAACTTGCTAACAAGATAATATTATTTTCATCAATCCAAGAATAACCATTCTCATAATCTTCTTGAGTTAAATTATTGATAATAGCTCTATTTTCTTCGATTTCATCAAAATTGACAATTTCAAATACTTCATTATGAACCATTTCAAAAACTCTATTATCTTCATACAAGCCCGATTGGTAATCGCTTTGTAAATCAAGAATACAATTATAATCCCAATTTAGTAGAGCAGTAAGAGTCGGCATTGTTTTTGTTAAGTTAATACCTGACTTCATATCCTCTACATAAATATAAAAGTTAACTGACTCTTTATTTAATATTTCTTCATAGAATAAGTCAAGATTAAATGCCAAGTTGTTCTAGCTCCTTTTTCATTTTCCATAATCCAATCAATAGAGTAATTAAACTACCAGAATTAAGTAAAATACTACTAATTCCAAATGGTAATGTAATTGTAAAGTAAGATAGGATTGTAGTTAGAATATTAACAGAGGACAATCCAATTGAGCTATAAAAGTAATATTTTACAGCAGAGGAAAGTTTTCTAATGAATGCCTTAATAATTCCATACAATACCATCAACAAAACAAGTGAAATAAGAATTGATAGAACTTTAGGATTACCTGTTATATAAGTAAAAACATTTTGGATAAAATGTTGAAAATCAAAATCTTGTAGCATAAGTTTAGCTCCTTGTAATTTTTAAATTAAATATCTTTTAGCATATCAGGTGTTAAGTTATAAATTGAGTCTTTACGCTCTACAATGATTTTATAACGACTATTATCTTTTAATTTCATAATATTAGCAAGCAATTCTTTATTAGGATTGATAGCAATAGGATTTCCAACTTTAGATAGCATTAAAGTATCTCCGTTTGTATCTCCATAAGCAAAACTATTTTCTAAATCAATATTATACTTTTCAACAAGTTCATTGATTTTTTTATTTTTTGCTCGTGAAGTCCACATTGGTTTAATCTTTCCAGTAAATAAATCTTTCTTAAATTCATAACCAGAGCCAATTGCTAAATCAGCATTATATTTTTCACCCATGCGTGATACAATAAAATCTGGCGAACCTGAAATAAAGATAACCATATGTCCTTGCTCTTTATGATTATTGATTTTATCACGAGTATAAGTATAAACTTTATCTGAGCTTAATTTCATTACTTGGTCAGTAACAAAATCAGTTTGAGCTTTAGTTAATCCTTTAATTGTTGTTGAGAAGTTTTCAGTAAGTGCTTCTAAATAATCTTCATAACTAACTTGGCGATTTTTCCAAGCAAGTAACGGTTCTTTAACTTGTTTAATATATTCCTCTTGTGGAATGATTTCATATTTAAGCAATTTTTTATATAGCTCTGTTACTAATGAGTCTCTATAAATTGTTCCGTCTATATCAAAAAAGGCTGCAATTTTCTTTTTCATTTTATTCTCTTTTCTATTTAAGTTTAAGCTGTTTTAAGCTGTTTTACTGTAATGTCGATACATTTATCGAAAATCAGTTTTAACTGTTTTAGCGTTGATTATATGACGATATAACAACCCTCAAACTGATTTAGCGGTCTTTGTTAAGTCCTTTTTCTAAGCTTTTTCTGATGAGTCTAAGTTCGTCAGCAAAGTTTCGCTTAATTTGATTAAGGAAAGCTTCATTTTCTTTTTCTTTGGTGAGTGTAAGTAATTTATTGATAAGATTACTTGTTATTCTAATACTATCTAAATATGACTTCAGATTTAATTGGCAATCTTCTTCATTAAGAATAATCTTATAATTCACTCCATATAGTTCATTTTGATAATCAACAAGAGCTTCAAAAGCGTCATTGATTTCAGTTCGTTTAAGTATTTTTTGTTCAACGAGTTTAGCTACGAATAACGTACTTATGATTTCGATTAGTAATAGATTTTCGTCCATTATTACCTCTTTCTATAAGGTTATTTAATCCATTATACAATACTTTTCTTAAAAAGTCAAATAAAAGAGAAAAGAGTACTTATATAAGTACTCTTAATCAAGGTTTTTTAAATAAATAATTCTTTCTCTATAACTTGGAAATTTATAATCTTTTTGGAAGTAATATTTGATAATAGCTTCAGCAAAATATTTTACTTTAGAAAAAGTGTGCTTATTAAGAGTTGAAAGAAACACATCAAATGCAAAAATAAAATTATTATAATCTAATAATGAGGTGATTAAATCTTCTTTCAGAAATGTTTCAGTATATCCGAAATTGTTGAAGAAATAGCTTGTTGCAAGATTGAAATTATAAGTTTTAGCTCCCTCTGGAACTTTTTCAATTAAAATATTAAGCTCTTTCTTAAGCCCATCTGAACATTGATAATTGTTTACAGAATTTTGAGAGAAGCTATAAACTCCCATTTCATCATGGATTGTTCTACAAGTTAATTCTTTTGCTTTCATATTTTCTTTATTATGAAAGTATCTTGTATTAACTAATCTTACCCAAGGATAATCTTTTACGTATTGTTCAAATTCTTGTTTTAATAGAACTTCAAATTCTTCATAAGTAAATAAAGCATTAGGAAACTCATTGTTATCCAATTGCTCTTTAAACCAAGTTAATGTATCATTATCACTTTTCTTAATATTACAATCAGAACAAGATAGCAAAACATTTCCATAAGTTAAAATATTACATCTTGAAGCTGGGTGAATATGGTCCCAATTCAAATCTTTGTTTCCGTATTTCTTACCATTTTTTAAGTTGATAAGTGTATCACCACAATAAGCACATTTTCCTTGAGTTAAGAAAATAGCATAACGACAAATATCTTTTCTTTGCTCTGCACCCATATCATTTTCAATACAAGCTGAAAAATGTCTTGATGGTGAATATGCAGGCTTATATAAATGTGGATAATTGTCCGTAGATTTTGAAGTAACTATATATTTCTCTTTTTGTTCTTCAGTTAATTTTTGAAATAAATTATAATTCATATTATCAATTCTTTCTGTAAAAGTCTTGTATATAATTTATTATTCCACTTTTTGAGATAAACTAAGAAAAAAAGCACAATTTCTTGTGCTTTTTCTAAAATTTTAAAAATTTTATTTATTTTTATCTGTTGCTAATGCACTAAGCATTTGAGTCCTAATATCTTCAATTCCAGTAGGATTTGAAGGTAAGAAGATAGTACTGTTATTTCCTTTAGCAAAATTATTTAAACTGTCTAAGTATTGGTTAACTAATAGAATACTCATAATTGATTCTTCAGTTAATTGCATATTAGAGTCTTTTAATTCTTTTACAGATTCTGCTAAACCATCAACAATGGCTTTACGTTGGTTTGCAATACCAACACCATGTAATCTATCTTTTTCTGCTTCTGCTTCAGCTGCTGTAACAATTTTAATTTTATCTGCTTCTGCTAATTCTTGAGCAGCCATTCTTTTACGTTGAGCTGCGTTGATTTCGTTCATTGACTGTTTAACTTCAGCGTCAGGTTCAACTCTTGTAATAAGTGTTTTAACAATGATGTAACCGTATGTTGACATTTCTTCAGCAACTTGTTTTTGAACTTCAAGAGCGATTTCATCTTTCTTTTCAAATAGTTCATCAAGAGTTAATTTTGGAACAGCATTTCTTAAAGCATCTTCAATGTAAGATTGAATTTGTGCTTTAGGACGAAGCAATTTATAGAAAGCATCTGTTACATTATTTTCTGACACTCTATATTGCGTAGCAATAGCCATAACCACGAATACATTATCTTTAGTTTTTGTTTCAACTGCCATTTCTTCTTGTTGCATACGAAGTGGTAATTTAATAGCAACTTTATCAATACCTAAAGGTAAACAGAAATGTAAACCTGCTGTTGAAGTTTTGTGGTATTTACCTAATCTTTCAACAATCGCTACACTTCCTTGTGGTACAATGTAGTAAGTTGAGAAGAAAAATGCAAGTACTGCAATAGCAATAATTAGAAAAATTATAAAAAAGGGCATAATCTTTTTCTCCTTTAATATAGCTTAATTTCTTAAGCATTTTTAGTAAGTTTAATATCTTTGAAGTGGTTTTTACTTCATAGTTATATTATTCCAAAAAATAAAAGAGGTGAAATCACCTCTTTTTGTTATTTGTTCATTTCTCTTTTATCAATTTCAGCATCAATGTTAATAGCATAGTTCTTTTCACTTGATTGAACAGCTCTTGCTTCCATAAATTCTAAAAGTTCTGTTTCAGCCTTTTCTTTCTTATCAACTAATTTAGAGAAATTTTCTTGATTGGCTTTTGTAGCATTACTTGCTTCTGCATAAATAGCATTACTATTTGCTAATGCTTCTTTATATTGTGCATAAGCAGTTTTTCTTTCTTCATCATCTGCATTTTTCCATGCTCTACGAGCTTGGGCAGTTAAATTATTAGCTTGTACTACTCTTGCGATTTGACTATTATTATCATCAATAATAGATTTCATTTCACGTTGAGCTTTTGACCTAACTTCTTTACGCCATTTAATACGTTGCTTATAATCTTCATATTCAGATTTATGAGCATTCAATTCTTTTTGAGCAAGAATTAGTTGTGCATTATCAAGCTTGCTAATATCTTCTTTTGGAACATCTTTATAAGTAAAACCGCTTGCTTCTAATTCGTTCAAACGGTCTGCAAATTCTTGAGCTTGTTCCACTTTTTGAAAATGCCCAATACCTGGTGCTTTTGGACATTTTCCTGGCTGTGCTACGCATTTCATAGGCACACCTCTATTACCAATATGCATTTGACTCATTATAATACCTCTTTAAAATTTTTATTTTGTATATCGTTATTAGTTGTCTTGCTAGACACTGAAAAGCTGTTTTAGCAACAGTTTTGGGTTATTTTTGATAGTTAACCCTAACCATTGATAAAACAGCTTAGACTGCAGTTTATTTGTTTTTACCCAAAATTCTTAAAATGTATAAGAATAGATTGATAAAGTCTAGGTATAAATCAAGAGCATGCCAAGTAGTAACATTATTATAATTATCTTGATTTACTCTTGCAAACCCTTTTTGAATTTTTTGATTGTCATAAGCAATCAAAGCAGAGAAAACAATTACACCAAGATAAGTAATAATATAATCTAATATAGTATTATGTAAGAAAATATTAACTAATGTAGCAATGATTAAACCAAGCAATGTTGCAATAGCAAATTTACCAATACCAGATAAATCTTTCTTAGTTGTTCTTCCAATGAAAGAAAGTACCCCGAACATAACAGAAGTGATTAAGAAAGTTACTGCTACTGTTACTGGATTAGAAAAAGATAAAATAACACTAAACGTAATCCCATTCACAAACGAATACAAATAGAACCAAGGTGTCATATTTTTACTTGAATCTTTCATTGATTTACCAATGTAAAATATTAGACCCATTTCAACAAACAATGACAAGATTGCTACAATTTTATAGTTATGTACGATTGCAACGAACAATCCTGATAATGCTAATGGAAGCATATAAGATACTAAGGCTGTAATAATTAAGCCAATGAACATTTTAGTATAAATAGTAGAGAAGTAATCACTTAAAGTATAGTTATTTGTGATTGCGTGCCCTTTAAAATCAAAAGTTTTCATAGTAAAAAGCCTCTTTTATTTTAAAAATTTTTCTTTAGTATATCAATTAAAAGAAAGGGAAGAAAGTTTTATCTTTCTTCCTTTAGTTTCCAAAGCGTTTATTCAATTCTTCTTTTTTATATTTGTACTCTTTTTCAATTTGTTCTAGTTTTTCTTTGTATGAAGTTCGAACAATTTCATATTCGTCTGGCTCGTCCCAGTCACCATAATGAGGGAATGTAGCACTTGTGACTTCTCCTTTAACGAATCTTTGGTAATCAGATTTACCGCCATCGCTACAAAGCCATTCATAACCTTCCATAGCTTCTTCAAGTTCATCAATGGAATTTATAACAAAGCTTTCTACTTCTTTATCAGCATCTCCTTTACCATAAACTCCAAAAATTTCAATCAAGTATTTTCCCATATTTTGTCATCCTTTCTATTTGATGATTTTATTATATAAAATATTTAAAGCGCTGTCAACCTCTGAACAATGAATTTATTTCATCTTTTTGAGTTTTATAAGTTTCCTCAAGTTCTTTCATCTTTTCATCATAAGAATAGCGAACTAATTTGTAAGCAACCGGGTCGTCCCAATCACCTGTGTAATCAATAATGACAGACTTAATGTTTCCATTAGCAAAATCCCCATAATCTGGGTCACCAATTTCAGCAAGCCATTCATAATTTTCATTTTCTAAAGCTTCTTCAAGTTCGTCCATAGAATCAATGACAAAACGTGTTGCTCTCTTAGTGATTTCAGCACTGTTACCATAGCAATCATAAATTTCAATTAAAACTTTATCCATAATTTCACCTGTTAAAATTCATTGTAAATAGTAATCGCTTCATCAATAAGTGTATTTGCTTTTTGTTTAGCAAGTTCTTTGTCTGATTCATTATTGATTAGCAAAATACGGCTAACAACATCATCAATAGTATCACATACAGAATTTACTTTAGGAAACTCATTGTGGAATCTATCAGTATTTACAAGTAATGTATTGCCTTCAAATCCAAATTGCTCTCCAGTATTATCCCATTTCAAGTTGTGATAACTTTGTTTGATGAATGACTCTACAAGTTCTTGTACAGAAACACTTGTATGTTCACCTGCACCAATATTATAAGCATTATATGTTCCATAAGAAGCAATAATCAAGTATTGTGAAAGACAATCTAACACATAAAGGTAAGGACGAACAAATGCTGGATTTCTTAATTTAAGAGTTTCGCCCTTTTCAACAGCATCAATAATTGAAGTTACAATACGGTTAATTCCTTTATCTCCACCACCGAGCACATTTGAAGCACGAGCGTTAATAAATTTAACTTTGTTAGAAACACCGTCCATTTGGCTATACATATCTACAAGCATATTATCAAATACTTTAGATAATGAATAAGGTTCAAATCCAGCCATTGAATCTGTTTCAACATGAGAGTGTGGAACTGAAGCATAAACCCGGTCACTTGCTACGCTAAGGAAAGATACTTCATGAGTAGAATTTTTAACCAATTCTAGCATTTTAACAGTACCCATAACATTTGTATTGAATGTTCCATAAGGGTCACGATAGCCTTCTGATACAATTGGTTGTGCAGCTAAATGGAAAATATAATCTGCTTCTTGAATGTCAGAAGTTAATTCATCTGAAAATTCATCACGCAAGTCTTGAATATAGACTTTAGCAATTTTTTCAATTTCGCCCTTATAAAAGATTGTATTTTGTTCTGGCTGTTTTAAGCCTAATCCGTTTACTTTTGCTCCTAATCTATGTAAGAGCAATGCGAGCCAGCTCCCTTTAAATCCAGTAATACCTGTAATAAATACTTTTTTATCTTTGTATGTGTTTTTTAAAGTTCTGTTCATTTTTATTCTCCTATGATTTGATTGCCTATTGGTGTTGTAGTTATATTATATTGTTTTTTAAGTTCTTTATAGAATAAATCATCTTTATAGAATTTGTCTATTTCATAAAAACATTCTTTTTTATCTATCCCCTTAAATGCTCCAATTTTGTACTCCATTTTCTCAACCTTTTTTCGCTCTGCTGAAATTATTTTATCTAAATAGAGTGAAATTACAAGAGAACTTACTCCAATAACAAAAGAACTTATAATTGATGTCATAATAAAAGAACTTAGATTGTCATTTGTTACAAAATAAACAATAAGTATTGGAATACCAAGAAAAATAAATAACCCAGCTGATAGAATGAATAGATAACCAAAAGAATTATCTATGGAAGTAAGAGTATCAACTTTTTTCTTAAATTTGTTATAAAGTTTATTTTGACTTAGAAACTTATTGTTATAATCTTTTTTGAAATGAGAGTCTATACTATTGTATTCCTCGGCCTCACTTTTTTGGTCATTTATCAACTCAAATTTGTCATAAGCTTTTGTTCTTTTAATAAAATTTAAAACTTTTTCGGCATAAGTATCTCCATCTTTATAAGAGTTGTTTGAATCCAACTCTGAGAAAAACACCTCATAAAAAGCTAATAATTCTTTTTCTTTGTTTTCATCAGTTAGAGAACTTGCTGAAATTTCTTCTGAGTTATATTTTCTATAAAGCATTCCTTTATCTAAAAGATAATTATTAGTTAAAAGAACTCTCTTTTTGATTCCATAATCTGCTATTTCTTTATCAAATAAAAATATTTCATGGATTAAATCACTTTTATTCATTTGTTATTTTATCCTTTCTTTCTACTTTAGAATATTTATTTTTCAAATATAAATAAACTTCACTATCCTCAAAGAATGAATCAAGATAATCAAAAGTAATAGGACTGAAGAAATCTTCACTAGTTATTATTAACCCACCGCCAACATATGATTTAAAATTAGCAGGTAAATCTTTTAATTCTTTATTTTCTGATTTCTTACCCTTACATTTCAACCAATATATTAACAACCCTAAATTTAAAGGAATGATAAAAACAAAGGTTGTGGGTATTAACCATTCAAGAAAGTTTTCTTTCCTAGCAATATTTATTGAAATTGTTAAAAAGGCACCAAACAATGTTGCAATGTCAACCATTCCAAGTAATTGCATAGTTTCTTCATAATTATACTTTCTACTCATCACTTTGTATAACTGTTTTTCTGATGAAGCTTTACTTTTTAACTCTTCTTGGATTTCTCTCCGTTTGGATTGAAGTAAATTATCAAAGAAATTTAAAATTGCAAGTGATTTAGTTTCGGCTTTACTTTTCTTGTTTTCGTCAAGTGATTGTAAAAATGTATCTTTTTTAATTTCTTGTTTTGTTTCTTTTAGATAATCATAATAAAGCGTATTAAAGTATTTGCTTTTTGATACTTGTTGAGCATTTTCATTTAGCTTAATTTTATCAAAGAAAGTTTGGTAAAACATAAGGAATGAATCTTCTACATAGATACTACTTTCAAAATCACTTCTTACAAGAGTTCTTTCATCTAATTTGTAGGGAAAATACTTATCTACTGGAATTAACTCTTCAGTGTATTTATGATTTTGTAATGCTTCATCAAATTTATCAATCTCGTAAAGTAATTCTCTTTTATTCATTGATTATACCATTGTCGCTTTCTTTTTTGGTGTATTTTGCTTTTACATAAGGATAAATTGTGCTATCCTTGAAAAAAGGGTCAAGATAACTTGTTGTTTTACTATTAAAGAACTCTTCGTTAAACGTAACTCGATTACCTAGAAGGTATTTCTTGAAATTTTCGGGTAATTGGTTCAATTCTTCTTTTTCTTGCTTACTAATTCTATACATAAACAAATAAAGAAAAGAATAGACAATTAGAAATAAAGAGGCAATACCTAAGTCGGCACCAACTAAAATATTAAATCCAAAAATTATTGTTATCGCACCAGCAAAAAGTAAAAGTAAAGAACTAATTACAATAGTTATATGTCTATCGGCCCGATTTCCTTTGATTTTTTCCATTAAAGTAACCAGAAACTTTTCGAAATTAGATTTACTTTTAATTTGTTTACGAATTTTATTGATAAGTACATTATTTAAAAATTCCTCAACATCATTATATCCGTTGTTATCAGTTGTGTTTTGAAAAGCAGCTTCTTTCTCTCTACTATTTTGGATTACTTGCATAAACAAGTCTAATTTTTCAAGGTCTTTTTTATTCTTATCTCTATAAATTTGATAAAGAGTATTAAAGTGTTGACTATCTGTTAGTTCTTCTGCATTTGGATTAAGCTCAATCATGTCAAAGAACAAACCATAGAAAATAAGGAAAGCTTCTTCATCAAGAATATCCCCTGAGTAATCAACACGTTTTAAGATACCGTGTTCAGAATAATAGGGTTTAAATTTATTTTGAGAAATGAGTTCATTTTCTAGGCCTTGAAAATCATAAAGAGCTTTACTAAATGCTTCAATTTCTTTTATTAAATCTGTTTTGTTCTCTATTGCCATTCTCTTACCTTTCTATTTCAAAAAATCTCTAATTTTTTTATCAGCCCCATGTTCTTTAATCATGTAATTATAAGCTCTTTCTCTATATTGCTCATATAAATTAGGATTAGCACGTAATTCATCAAGCTTTTGTTGTAATTGTCTGTAATTGTTGCTCTTGTAGTCATAAGTTAAGAAACCTGTTTCTTCAGGTGTTCCATCAATAATTCTAGTTGTAGTATATTTATTTAACGGGTCATTAGGTTCCTCAAAATCTGCTGGATTAAAGTACCAACTAGGCAAAATAGCCACTGTACCATTTCTAATTGCATCAATAAGAGCATATTCGGGGAAGAAATTGTGGTCTGGGTTTAAGATTGTATAATACATAGCAAATCCAGCAGTAGAAGTAATTTCATTAGCAGTTTTCGGGTCATAGAAGCCATATAGTTCAACTTTAGAAGTTTCTTTCTCTTTTCTGACAAAATATTTCTCATACATAGCATTAAACTTCATTCTATCTTTGTCAGATGTGTTAGCACCATAAGTTACTTCAACATAACTCGTCATAAAGATTGAGTCAAATTCTCCTTTAACAGTACCCATTCCATTAAAGATTAAGTAATAATCTTTTAAATATTGAGATAAATGAGGTAAAGCATCCCAACCTTTCCAAGCTAATGCTCTTCCTTGATAATAAAGCCAATTCATTTTTTTATCTTTAGGATTTTTCCATTCTAATTTGGTTTCATTCATGAATTGTGGGCAAGTAAAATGAAATTGTTTTTCAGTTACTGTACTATTTTTAAGTAAATAATTAACTAATGGATTTGATTTATTATTTACCCAAATCTTATCAGCCATTTCGTATAATTCTACATAAAGTGCTCCAAGATTATTCAAAACAACTTCTTTTTTGTAGTCATAACAAATAACGCCCAGCCATTTATCTTTATTAGATTTAAATTGTTTTAAAGTGTTTTTATACCAATTAGCTGTTTCTTCTTTATTTTCCAAAGAATCAGCAAAAGGATAAGTTAGTACAATCAACTTATCCATATTGTCAAAGATTGTATTTGGTGAAGAGTTGTTAAATTCAACTACATTTTTTAATGTTCTACCTGAAATTTCTTTCTCGGTGTAGAAGTTAGTTTTTTTATCATTTGGTGCAGCTACAAAATTCGTTAATTCAATGTCATTTTGTGAGTCAGCCCATAGATTATATTCCAACTGAATTGAACCCCCACCAACTAAATCCTTTCCATTACCTTGGATTAAGCCTATTTTAATTGTCATAAACTTCTTCTCCTAGCAAGCCAATGATTTCTGCTTTGTTATATCCCAATTTCTCCAAAGTTTTAACGGCAGTAGCCTTTTCCATTGGAGTCAATTCTGATTTTTTCTTCACATTAGTAGTTAATTCAACTTCTGGTGAGAATGAAAAATCTTCAAGATTATCTTGGCTTGATTCGTTTTTCTTTCTGTTTTTATAGATATAGCCCAAGATAAAAATTCCTACTAATACAGCAATTCCAATAATTAAAATAGTCATGTTTATACCTCTTATTTTTAGAATAATAATTTTATACATATCTATTGTAACATAAGAAAGAGAGTTTGTAAATTGAATTATAAAGAAAGTTATCTAAAAAGACAAAATAGACTTACACCTAGTTGGGTTCAATCAAGAAATAGTAAGTTTCCTATAAGCAATTTTGATAAATTACCCAAGGGTTATAAAAGAAAGCACTTCATTATTAAAGATGAAAGAGAACTGATTAAATTATGCTATGCTTATGGATTACTTGATAATGAAGTTAAAATCACAATTTCAGATGAAGTAAAAGAAATTGTTGCTGAACAAGTTAGTAGTAGAGCAGAATATGAAAAAGAAATAAGAAAGTTAGAGATTAAAGCAAAGTACAAAAATGAACTTGAAAAAATGGAAGATAAGAAGTTTAATGAATTATCATTAGGTCAACAATTAGTTGTAGAACTTGCTTATAAAATAAATTTAATAGAATTTACTTAAAAAAGATTTAGCATATTGAATTGCTAAATCTTTTTCTTTTATTTAAAATAAGCAAGAATCAATCAACTCTTTATTAGCTAATTTATCAATCCAATCTTTTGGAATTTCTTCGTAGCCGTAAATAATTCCAGCTAGCGCGCCTGTTACAGCAGCCGTTGTATCTGTATCATCACCAAGGTTAACTGCAGTGAGTACAGCGCTACTGTACGTAGCAGTGTTTAAAATGCACCACAAGGAAGCTTCCAAAGTATGTACAACATAGCCACCAGATTTGATAGAGTCTCTATTCAAATTTTTGAGATTTTTTAATCTAGCAAAAGTGTCTGAGCAATCTAATTCATCTAGTACTGTCTTTAAATCTTTTCCTTTAAGTAACTCTTTACCTATTTTCACATATAAGATACAAGCTTCTTTTGAGTAAGAATGAGCATGAGTTATAGCACTTACTTGAGCAATTTCTTCATCTGTACAATCAATAAAGATTAAAGGAGCAATTCTCATTAGACTTCCATTACCATTAGAATATAAATCGTCTAAACCAATTCTTCTATCTAAAGCTTGTGCAGTTGTATTTCCTACATCAAAAGTGTTATTATGAGCTGTATAAGCATCATAATCTTTCCAGATAACAAAGTTTCGTTGAATTGCTTTCAAATCAATCTTTTTATTGTTTTCTCTTAAGGCATCACAAGTAGCAATAGTCATACTAGTATCATCTGACCAAGTTCCAATAGGTTGATTCCAAACACCACCTGAAGTCATAGTTGTTGCGTTAAATGAGTCTCTAGGCCTAAACTCAAAGGGGACTCCTAAAGCGTCCGCAACAGCTAGACCATAGATACAATCTTTTATAGTTCTGTTCATGATTTATCTTTCCTTTTAACTGTTTATAAAATTCTCAATTACTTCAGCAGAAGCTTCTAAGAGTTTTTGAATTTCCTCAAATGATAAATCAAGCAATTCTTTTTGAAGTGAGTACGAATCAATTGTGAATGTGTAATTATCATTAAATAGACAATGAAATTTACAATTATTGTGAATAATTTGAAATACAGAATATTCTTGAGAGATAAAAATGCTTAGCTCTTCTTTTCCAAATTTAAGATTTCTTTTGTGGAGATGTTTAACTTTTTTAAGCTCATCAATCTTAGACTTATTTCTTACATAAAATTTTTGAGCAAAATCATCTTCTAATTTTTCTAAAGCATGGGCTTTGATTTCCTTTTCTAAACTTTGGTAATCAAACGAAGCACCTTTTTCTTTGACTCGCAAAGCTGAATAATTAGAATTATTTTTTAAGTATTCTTCAATAGTTAAATATTCCCAATTGCTACGTTTTTTCACTGAAAAAGTTAGCTTGTTATCAGAACAGTTATTTACTGAAAGAAGATAATTTTTATTATCTAAATCATATTTCTTACAGAGTGAAATAAATTGTTTTTTAATTTCTTGAATGTCTGAATCTGACAATAGTTCAGAACAAATTTCTGAATAAGTTTGAACCAATTGTGAGATAGATTTTTTAAATCCAGTTAAATTATCTTGGTGTATCATTAAATTCTTAAATAGAATTTCAGAAAGCTCATTATTATCATTTATGTAATTCTTTCGCTCATTCACATTATTAGAATTTAATTTATAGTAATAATCCATAGCGAAGCCCAATTTTGGGAAAATTTCAATACTCCTTCCTTTGACTTCAATTGTATTATCCATATAATTTCTATTGAAAGTATTATCAAAAACAAGTCCTTTAATCATGAGGATTAAGTCATTAAAGCTTTCAATATGACGTGTAAATTTTCTCTCTTTCAGAATTTCAGAAAAGTCAACTTCTTTTTTGAAGTCTTTATACATATGAGAAATAACAATCATATAAAGAATTTTGTTATAAGATTTAGTAATTGACTCTGGATAAGTAGTCCGGTTGTTTTCACGGCTATTAACAAGTACAATCTTGTTAATAGGAGTTTCTTCAAGCCTGAAATAATCACCTTTACCTTGGCCAAAATAGATTGAAAGACCATCATTCCATAATGGGTATTCTTTATCTTCATCGAACAAAGGAGTCCAATACTTTTCAAACAATGTATTGAGTCGTTTTACTGCTCGGTCAATAGCATTTTCTTTGCTACTAGGATTTTGTTCAATTGTTTGTTCTGCTCTTTGAGCATTTTTTAGCAATTCTGATAGTGATGTTACTTGTTCTTCTTTCAATGTATTCATTTCTTTACTCTTTCTATTTTAAATTAAATAATATGATTAGCTTTCATTGATTGTTTTAAGCATTTTGCTAAATCTGTTCCATTAACAATAAGTTCTTTTACTCGATAATAACTGTCAGAAGTTTGTAAATTATAGCCTGTTACTTTTACAATATAATCAACAGTAGGAGTAATTGCAATCTCATAAGTCTTACTTTCTTGGTCAGTCAGACAATATGATTGAATTCTTCCGCCATGACCCAGATTAAAAGTCTTTTTTACTTGTTGAGTTAGTATTGATTTAATTTTACGAGAGCCAAAAATTGATTTTAGAATTTTCTCTACATCATCAAACTCACTTACAAGCGGATTTTCTTCAATAAGATAAATAACTTTTTGTAAACGTTCCATTTTTATAACCACCTTTCATTTTATTCTATTATATTATAATCTTTCCAGTTTGTCAATAAAAAATAGCACAAAATTGTGCTATCTTTTAACTATTTAAAAATTCAATAAATAAATCTGATACTTGGCGAAGTTTAATCTTGTAATCCAGCCAATTTTCTTTTGCTAATGTCTTATCTTCTTTATCAAAGTAAGTTTTAGGCCCGTGTGGTGAGTAATAAGAGCATTGGAAAGTACAATCCTTGTATTTCAAGCTCAAATTTCCCCCTTTTACTGCAACACTAATTTTATTATCATTGAAAGAAATCTCTTTATCAATGTCATTCGTTCTTAGATTAAGTTCTCGAACTTTTTTGATAGTCTTATCTACAATCTTATCTGCTACAGTATTATTAACTTCCTTAATAGCAACATTCAAAACTTTATCTTCCAATTCTTCAAAACTATTATAAAATACTTCTTTAGAAATATTCTTCATATCTCTATGTGTATACCAAGTATTTAAAGAAAAATAAGAGTCAAAATCAAGCTCTGTCCTCTTTGGTGCAACTATCCAAGAAATAGAGTTATTACGAATAGTTGGATATAAAAAGTAATCATTAGGATTGATAGTGTATTTATGGCAAAGAGATTCAAATTTGTTTTTAGTATCTTCAATCCATTCTTTAGGATAAAATGTATTTACTTCATTAAGATAAAGATTTTTTAATGTGATAAGTAATTTAATTAAATTGCCACGAAGCTCCCTATCTGTTTTAAGCAAATTAAATAAATCTAAATTTACTTCTTTGTAATCTTTTGGAGTGTCTGTATAAAGTAAAGCTTCGTTCAGAGTATTATAGCAATTTCTCATAAGGTTTAGGTTATTTACTTTAATAATTTCATCTTTGAATTTAATAGTGTTATCATTAAATACAAATGTATTTTCCCCTAAAACGTTATTCATAGCCCTAATCAAGTAATCCAAGTCTTGAACTTCATCAAAGATAGCAGACAGCCCACTATCAATTACAGCCTTTTTAAATTCTCCAATTATTTTTCGCCTAACTAAATGTTTTAGAATCATAACATACATAGTTTTTAATGGATAAGGGAAACGTTTGATAAGTGACCAATTAACTGGTGCTAATTCAATTGTATAATATTTATTAACTGAAAATGTCACTTCTGATATTATATGTATAAATATTCTACAAGGAGATATAATATGAAACTCACAACCTATGCCAAAGAAATGGGCATTACAAGACAAACTGCTAATCGATGGTTCCATGAAGGTAGAATACCTGGTGCTTATCAACTTGATACAGGTACTATTTTCGTGCCTAATGACATTTTTGAAAAGAATAAAATCAATGATGGGAGAACTATCATTTATGCACGAGTATCGACTTCTGAACAAAGAAAGACTAATTTAGAAGCACAAGCTCAATGTTTGATTGATTTTTCAATAGCAAATGGTTGGCAAATTGATGAAGTTATAAAAGAAGTTGGTTCAGGTTTAAATGACGAAAGACCAAAATTAGTAAATCTTTTAATGTCAGACAAACCAATCAGAAGAATTGTTGTTGAACATAAAGATAGATTAACTCGTTTTGGATTTAACTATTTAGAAATTCTTGCTAAAAAACAAAACTTTGAAATTGTTGTGGTAAATAAAGCGGAAGATGATAAAGAAGATTTAATCCAAGATTTTATTTCTATCATTACAAGCTTTTGTGCAAGAATTTATTCAAAACGTAGACTCACTCACAAAACAGAACAATTTATTAAGGAATTAACTAATGAATCTAACAGAAACTCATCAGATTAGACCTAACCATAAATTATATTCTATCTGTGATGAACTCTGTTTTAAAAGCAAAAACTTATATAATGCGGCATTGTTTGAATTTAGACAATCTTACTTTGATAAAGAAGTTGACACTTTAAATTGGCAAAATCTAAATAGAATCTTTAATCAAAACAATCAATTTGATTACAGAGAATTGCCATCAAAGGTATCTAACACTGTATTGAAAAAATTAGGTAACAATATTTCATCATTTTGGAGTTTAGTCAAAAAGCCTGACTATAAAAAGAAAGTAAGATTGCCTAAATATCTTCATAAAACAGATGGCAGATTCATTGTTGAATTTAACAAACAAACTTTTTCTAACAAAAGAGATGAAGATAACAACCTAATTATCTGTAAATCAAGTTTAAATTTGAAAATTCCTACCAAGGTGGAGAATCCGCAACAAATAAGAATTGTACCTAAAACAGGCTGCTATCTGATAGAAGTAGTTTATGAAATAAAAGAAAATAAAATAAAGCAAAATCAAAGAGTAGCATCTATTGATTTAGGTTTAAATAATCTTGCAACTGTTGTTACAAACGATGGTGACAATCCCATCTTAATTTCAGGTGGAAAAATTAAATCTATTAACCAATATTATAACAAAATCACTTCCAAAAAGAAAGCTTTATTACCTTATAATGTCTTTACTTCGAAATCTCTTGACCGTCTTTGGCTAAAACGAAATAACAAAATCTCTTATGAGATTCATAAAATTACGAAATTTTTAGCAAATTATTTTGACGAGAGAGATGTAAGTAAAGTAATTATTGGTAATAATAGTGGTTGGAAGAATGGTATCAATCTGGGAAAAAGAAATAACCAAAATTTTGTAAACATTCCTTATTCAAAATTTATAAATCAATTGACTTATAAATGCCAACTATTAGGAATAACTGTTATTACAAGAGAAGAAAGTTATACTTCAAAAGCTTCATTCTTAGATTATGATGAAATACCAAATTATAAGGACGAAATTAAGCCTAAATTCTCCGGTAAGAGAATTAAACGTGGTTTGTATAAAAGCACAACTAGAAAAATCAATGCTGATGTAAATGGAGCTTACAATATTATGGTCAAAGAAAACCCTAATTATATTATTGGTAATCGTGAGCAATTAGGATTTAATCCAATTTTAATTAAATTATAAAAGTAATCTGCAACAATCTTTATATTAAATAAAGTGAGCTGATAATGGTTATTGTAGGGTAACCGTGAGACGAGATTTATCTTGTCCTAAATATTAAAAATGAAAAATAAGACATTTTTAATACCTATCAATAGTAGATTTTTTACAACTAAAGTATACTGAAAATCATTGCCAAAATAAACATGATTAGCATAATCTGACCATAATTCATAGTCTTTATCTTTATCAAAAAGTGGTGACCAATTTTCAGCAAACATTTTATTCAATGAATCAATATGTTTTTGTAAATCTTGGTTAATAGGTCTAGGAACTAATTTCTTGCCTTCCTTGCTGGACTTGGTTTATACTTCAAGAAAAACAACAAAAAAGA
>ERZ773059.243-NODE-243-length-30530-cov-14.542970_pt1 | contig 30530 bp, 27 predicted proteins | sample MGYA00580514_ERZ773059 | MGnify/ENA primary metagenome ERZ773059 (study PRJEB29015, sample SAMEA2737981) | human oral metagenome | biome: human oral; feature: human-associated habitat; material: dental | place: China | collected 2056 ...
GGTTATCAAAAACTGGGCGCGGAACTGGCGATTCGTTACAAAAAACAAGCCTTTGAACGTTTTTATGCGTTGTCAGCTTTCGACAACATGGAGCTTTCCACCCAGGCGCTGATGTTTGATGCCATTCAAAAAGGCTTAAAAATGGAGATTTTAGACGAGCGCGATCAGTTCTTAAGTCTGCAATTCGGCGACCACTTGGAATATGTCAAAAACGGCAACATGACTTCCCATGACAGCTACATTTCGCCGCTCATCATGGAAAATAAAGTGGTGACCAAAAAAGTGTTGGCAAAAGCCGGCTTTAACGTGCCGCAAAGTGTGGAATTTACCAGCGTAGAACAAGCCGTGGCTAATTATTCTTTATTTGCAGGGCGTGCCGTGGTGATTAAACCGAAATCCACTAATTACGGTTTGGGCATCAGCATTTTCCAACAGGGCGTACATGATCCTGAGGATTTTGCCAAAGCCATTGAAATTGCTTTCCGTGAAGACAAAGAAGTGATGGTGGAAGATTACCTCACCGGCACGGAATACCGTTTCTTCGTGTTAGGTGATGAAACCCTTGCCGTTTTGTTGCGTGTGCCGGCAAATGTGATTGGCGATGGCGTGCATACGGTGGCGGAATTAGTGGCACAGAAAAACGATCATCCGTTGCGTGGCGATGGAAGCCGCACGCCATTGAAGAAAATTGCGTTGGGTGACATTGAACAGTTACAGTTAAAAGAGCAGGGTTTAACCGTGGACAGCGTGCCGGCAAAAGATCAGTTGGTGCAGTTGCGCGCCAATTCCAATATTAGTACCGGTGGCGATTCCATTGACATGACCGACCAAATGCACCCAAGCTACAAAGCCTTGGCGGTCGGTATCACCAAAGCCATGGGCGCTGCGGTGTGTGGTGTGGATTTAATCATTCCCGATTTAACAAAACCGGCTGAGCCGCACCTGCAATCTTGGGGCGTCATTGAAGCCAACTTTAACCCGATGATGATGATGCACATTTTCCCGTATGCAGGGAAATCCCGTCGGGTAACGCAAAACGTGCTGAAGATGCTCTTCCCGGAACTGAAATAATGTTCCCATAGCGCAAAAGGCGAATCGGAGGATTCGCCTTTTTGTTTGACGTGCGGTCGTTTTTGACGATGTTTTGGAGAATCAAAAACAATTAAAAAATCCACCGCACTTTTCCGATAAAATTACGAAGAACGTGATTGCGTAAAATCATGGATAACGTAAGGCGAGTAGTACGTGTGGAATGCAAGATTTCCTTTGACTATTTTATTTTCTGAGGGTAATATTCACGCCCTATGCAAAAGGTAAAACTACCCCTCACTGTCGATCCGGTGAAAGATGCGCAACGAAGATTAGATTATCAGGGTTATTACGCTGCCAATCAATTAAGTCGCCTTGCCGAATCGGTCGGTAAAGTGCTCAGCGATGCACAGGTTACATTATCGTTCTTTATTGATCCGCAAAAATTGGTTGTCATGAAAGGTCATGCCAACGTTGATGTTGAATTACATTGTCAGCGTTGTGGCGAACCTTTCGTTCAAACCGTTGATTGTGAATTTTGTTACAGTCCGGTGGCTAATTTGGATCAAATTGATGTATTGCCGGAAATCTATGAGCCAATTGAATTCAATGAATTCGGTGAAATAGATTTACTTGGAACAATTGAAGATGAACTCATTTTGAGTTTGCCGATTGTGCCAATGCATTCATCTGAACACTGTGAAGTGTCCGTGGCTGAACAGGTTTTTGGCGAATTGCCGGAAGAATTGGCAAAAAAACCGAACCCGTTCGCTGTATTAGCTAATTTAAAGCAAAAATAATTTAGGAGTATAGCCAATGGCTGTTCAACAAAATAAAAAATCCCGTTCACGTCGTGATATGCGTCGTTCTCACGATGCGTTAACAACTGCTGCAGTATCCGTTGATAAAGCAAGTGGTGAAACTCATTTGCGTCACCATGTAACCGCTGACGGTTACTATCGTGGTCGTAAAGTGATTAACAAGTAATTATCTCAATTACATCAAGGTAATCACTTGAGTCGTCTAACCCTAGCGTTAGATGCGATGGGCGGGGACATTGGTCCCCGTATTACTATCCCAGCATCCATTTTAGCCTTGGAGTGCGATCCAACGCTTTCTCTCTTATTGTTTGGCGATCGCCAACAACTTCTTCCGCTTTTATCTTCTGCTCCCAACAGTCTTCGTCAACGCTGTGACATTGTTCATTGCACTCGTGTGATTGATAGTCGTCAGGGTATTTCCTATGCCTTGCGTCATAGCAAAGAGACCTCTATGCGTTTGGCAATTGAAGCCGTACAAAAAGGGGATGCGCAGGCTTGCGTCAGTGCTGGGGATACAGCAGCTTTAATGGGCTTATCGAAAATCTTGTTACAACCTCTAGAAGGTATCCATCGTCCGGCACTGATTTCTACGATCCCAACAGTGACAGGTGAGCGTTCGATTATGTTAGATCTTGGGGCGAATGTTGAGTGCGATGCCGAAAACTTGTATCAATTTGCCTTGATGGGTGCCATTTTTGCAGAAAATACCCTCAATTTAGTTTATCCACGTATTGCGCTATTGAATATTGGTATTGAAGCGGTCAAAGGATACAAATATATCCGGGATGCGGCAGATTTACTGAAAAAAGACACCGCACTTAATTATATTGGATTCCTTGAAGGCAATTTTTTACTCAATGGCAAGGCGGATGTGATTGTGACAGATGGCTTTGCCGGCAATGTTGCGCTGAAAACCTTGGAAGGCGCGGCAAAGAACGTGATTTCTCTACTGAAAAGTGATAAGAAAAAGAGTATATTAAGTCACGTTTTTGGGTATTTAATTAAATATCTTTTCAAAGATAAATACCAACGATTAAAGAAAATCAATCCTGATCAATATAATGGCGCATCGCTTATCGGTTTGACTTCCGTTGTGGTAAAAAGTCACGGAAGTGCAAATATAGAGGCATTTGCTTATGCGATTGCCGATGCGGCATTACAAGCCCGACGTCAAATTCCACAAAAAATTTTGGCGGGCTTAAATAAAAATGAAATATTAATGAAGTAGTGAGTTCCCTCGCTATTATTTTTAACGAGATGACTATGTTTAGCAAAATTTTATCGACAGGTAGCTATTTACCGCAGCATATTCGCACCAATGCCGATTTAGAAAAAATGGTAGATACTTCAGATGAGTGGATTGTTACCCGTTCCGGTATTCGTGAACGTCGCATTGCAGCACCGGATGAAACCGTCTCTACCATGGGATTTGAGGCGGCCCAAAAAGCCATTGAAGCGGCAAACATCGATCCGCAGGAAATTGATCTTATTTTAGTGGCAACAACCAGCAACTCTCACGCTTATCCAAGTGCAGCTTGCCAAATTCAAGGGATGTTAGAGATTGACGATGCCATTGCATTTGATTTAGCGGCGGCTTGTACCGGCTTTGTGTATGCGTTAGGTGTTGCTGACCAATTTATTCGTACCGGTAAAGTGAAAAAGGCGCTCGTGATCGGTTCTGATTTAAATTCTCGGAAGTTAGACGAAACAGACCGTAGCACTGTTGTGTTATTTGGTGATGGTGCAGGTGCGGTTATTTTGGAAGCTTCTGAACAAGAAGGGATTATTTCTACCCATTTACACGCCTCAGCAGATAAAAATGCCGCATTGTTACTTCCTCAGCCTGAGCGTGGCGTGGCAAAATCCGGCTATATCGAAATGCAAGGCAATGAAACCTTTAAATTGGCTGTGCGTGAACTTTCTAATGTGGTGGAAGAAACCCTTGCTGCCAATAATTTAGATAAAAAAGACATTGATTGGTTGGTACCTCACCAAGCTAATTTACGTATTATTTCGGCGACGGCAAAAAAATTAGATATGGATATGTCGCAAGTGGTGGTCACGTTAGATCGTTATGCCAATAATAGCGCGGCAACTGTGCCTGTCGCATTGGATGAAGCGGTACGTGATGGACGTATTCAGCGTGGGCAGTTGCTCCTTCTTGAAGCCTTTGGCGGTGGTTGGACTTGGGGTTCTGCCTTAGTGAGATTTTAGATAATCTGTTATTATTCGTGAAAAAAGTGCGGTTATTTTTGACCGCACTTTTCGACTGTAACGCATATCGGAATAAATTGATTTATTTTTTAATATAGGTAAGACACATGAAAAAATTTGCAATGGTTTTCCCAGGACAAGGTTCACAAACGGTGGGAATGTTAGCGGAATTAGCCGGCGACTACCCAATTGTACAAGAAACCTTTAAACAAGCCTCAGAAGTATTGGGATATGATTTGTGGCAATTAGTGCAGGAAGGCCCGGCGGAAGAATTAAACAAAACATGGCAAACGCAGCCAGCGTTATTAACCGCATCTGTGGCTGTTTACCGTGTATGGCAACAAAAATACCCGGCATTAAAACCGGAGGTGATGGCAGGCCATAGTTTGGGCGAATATTCTGCGTTGGTGTGTGCCGGTGTGTTAGATTTCCAAGATGCAGTTAAATTGGTGGAGTTGCGCGGTAAACTTATGCAACAAGCCGTGCCGGAAGGTACGGGGGCGATGTACGCGATTATCGGTTTAGACAATGACGCCATTATTAACGCCTGCAAACAAGCAGAACAGGGCGAAGTGGTTTCCGCCGTGAACTTCAATTCACCAGGACAAGTGGTGATTGCCGGTGCGAAAGCCGCAGTGGAGCGCGCGGCTGCATTATGTAAAGAAGCCGGGGCTAAACGTGCATTGCCGTTAGCGGTGAGTGTGCCTTCACACTGTGCTTTAATGAAACCGGCGGCTGATCAATTGTCTGTTTCCTTAGAAAGTATTACGTTGAAAGAGGCTGATGTTTCTGTTCTAAATAACGTAGATGTCAAAAGTGAAATTGAAGCCGATGCGATTCGAAATGCCTTGGTTCGCCAGCTTTATAGCCCGGTACGTTGGACAGAAACCGTAGAGAAAATGGCACAAAACGGCGTCGAAGTGTTAGTGGAAGTGGGGCCGGGTAAAGTGTTAAACGGGTTAACAAAACGAATCGTGGATTCCTTACAAGCGGTTTCTGTAAATGATGTGAAATCCCTCGATTCCGTCGAAGAAGTATTAGCATAAGAGTGAAAAGGAGAGAAAGTTATGCAAGGTAAAATTGCATTGGTCACAGGTGCAACCCGTGGTATTGGTCGTGCAGTCGCCGAAGAATTAGTATCAAAAGGTGCTTTTGTTATCGGTACAGCAACGTCTGAGAAAGGCGCTGAAAGTATTTCTGCCTATTTAGGTGAGAAAGGCAAAGGATTGGTATTAAATGTTGCCGATCAAGCTTCCATTGACGCGGTATTGGAACAGATCAAACAAGAATTTGGCGACATTGATATTTTGGTGAATAACGCCGGTATTACCCGCGATAATTTGTTAATGCGCATGAAAGATGAAGAATGGTTCGATATTTTACAAACTAACTTGAGTTCTGTTTATCACCTTTCTAAAGCGATGCTTCGCACCATGATGAAAAAACGTTTCGGGCGTATCATCAACATTGGTTCTGTCGTGGGCTCTATGGGCAATGCCGGTCAGACAAATTATTGTGCGGCAAAAGCAGGTCTCATTGGTTTCAGTAAAGCCTTGGCAAAAGAAGTGGCTTCCCGTGGTATTACGGTAAACGTCGTAGCGCCGGGTTTTATCGCGACTGATATGACAGAGGTATTAAGTGAAGAGTTAAAAAATAACTTATTAACTCAAATCCCGGCAGGCCGTTTAGGTGAGCCGAAAGATATCGCTAAAGCCGTGGCATTTTTGGCCTCTGAGGATGCGTCTTATATTAACGGCACAACGTTGCATGTTAACGGCGGCATGTACATGAGCTAATGGGTAGCAAGTGGAGGTTGCGGATAAATTGGATAAATGCGTGCAAATTAATTTGCTTAATGTTAGAATCCCCCCGCAACTGTCACTTGGTTACGTCATTCAATGTCTGTGAAAGACATAACTATTTTAAACTGTATGTGGTTGCAAAAATTCGGAACTCTTTTTTGAGGTTTGACCTCTAACAAGAAATCTTGCGAAATGTTTTGTAAATACATACACTACTCAACTTATCGCAATGAGCGTAAACTTAAACATAGGAAGAAACAAATGAGCATTGAAGAACGCGTAAAAAAAATCATCGTTGAACAATTAGGCGTTAAAGAAGAAGATGTAAAACCTGAAGCGTCTTTCGTTGAAGATTTAGGTGCGGATTCTTTAGATACTGTTGAATTGGTGATGGCTTTAGAAGAAGAATTCGATATCGAAATTCCAGACGAAGAAGCTGAAAAAATCACAACAGTTCAATCAGCAATTGATTACGTTCAAAACAATCAATAATTTCTGATTCTCAATTTAGGCGGTTTAATAACCGCCTAAATTTTTTTTATCAAAAGAAAATCACAACATCACCCCGTCATCACGAAATTTCTCAATAAATCCAAAGACTAACCTTGTTCTGCTATACAAACCTTTCTCATTTTCTTATAAAAACACTACATATTGTGTGTTGAATAGTTAAAAATAACTATATATAGTATTGTCAATTTTAATCACACACTATAGGTGGCATACATGGGGACATTCTTCGTCATAAAGCGTGATGGTTCACGCATCGGGTTTGAAATTCAACGCATTATTAATGCCATTAAAAAAGCAGCGCAAGCGGTGGATATTCAAGATGAACGCTTTTGTCATGATATTGCACAAAAAGTCAGCAATGACATTTTTACGCATCATCAACAAGAAATTGACATTAGCCACATTCAAAAGATTGTTGAAAATCATCTGATGGCAAGCCAATATCCACAAATTGCACGCGCTTATATTGAATACCGTCACGAACGTGATATGGCGCGTGAAAAACGCAGTCAATTAACCAAAGAAATCGAGGGGCTGATTGAACAAAGCAACGTGGAATTGCTCAACGAAAATGCCAATAAAGATGCCAAAGTGATCCCGACGCAACGGGATTTATTGGCCGGTATCGTGGCGAAACATTATGCTAAGCGTTACATTTTACCGCGCGATGTGGTGGAAGCTCATGAAAAAGGTGAAATTCACTATCATGATTTAGATTATTCACCTTTCTTCCCGATGTTTAACTGTATGTTAGTCGATTTAAAAGGCATGTTGACCCATGGTTTTAAAATGGGAAATGCAGAAATCGAACCACCAAAATCTATCGGCACCGCAACCGCTGTCACGGCCCAAATCATTGCCCAAGTGGCCAGCCATATTTACGGCGGCACTACCATTAACCGCATTGATGAAGTGCTTTCACCTTATGTGCAGTTAAGTTATGAAAAACACCTGAAAAACGCGGAACAATGGAACATTCCTGATGCGCAAGGATATGCACAGGCATTAATTGAAAAAGAATGCTTCGATGCCTTCCAGTCCTTGGAATATGAAGTAAACACCTTACACACCGCTAACGGACAAACGCCGTTTGTTACCTTTGGTTTTGGCTTAGGCACAACGTGGCAAGCACGTTTGATTCAAAAATCGATTTTACAAAATCGGATTCGCGGTTTAGGCAAAAACCACAAAACGCCGGTGTTCCCGAAACTGGTCTTTACTCAACGCAAAGGGGTAAATTTGGAACCAAACGATCCGAATTACGATATCAAACAGCTTGCATTGGAATGTGCCAGCAAGCGGATGTATCCGGATATTTTGAATTACGACCAAGTCGTCAAAGTCACCGGTTCCTTTAAAGCACCCATGGGTTGCCGCAGTTTCTTGGGCGCATACGAAGAGGATGGCGAACAAATCCATGACGGGCGTAACAACCTCGGCGTAGTGAGCCTCAATTTGCCACGTATCGCTATTGAGGCCAAAGGCGATGAAAAACGTTTCTATGACATATTGGATCAACGCTTGGCTTTGGCGAAAAAAGCCTTAATGACCCGTATTGCCCGCTTGGAACACACTAAAGCTCGCGTCGCGCCAATTCTCTACATGGAAGGCGCCTGCGGTGTGCGTTTGAAAGCAGACGATAACGTGGCACAAATCTTTAAAAACGGCCGAGCCTCCATTTCCCTTGGTTACATCGGCATTCACGAAACTATCAATGCGTTGTATCACCAAGGGCATATTTACGATGACGAAATGCTACGAGAAAAAGGCCGTGCTATCGTAGAACACTTAAGTAACGCGGTTAAACAATGGCGCGCTGAAACGGGCTACGCCTTCAGTTTATACTCCACCCCAAGTGAAAATCTGTGCGACCGTTTCTGCCGCCTTGACACCAAACAGTTCGGCGTCATTGACGGTGTGACCGATAAAGGTTACTACACCAACAGCTATCACTTGGACGTAGAGAAAAAAGTGAACCCGTACGACAAGTTAGACTTTGAAATGGTGTATCCGCCATTGGCTAACGGTGGTTTTATTTGCTACGGCGAATACCCGAACATTCAACATAACTTGAAGGCATTGGAAGACGTGTGGAATTACAGCTACGACCGCGTGCCTTACTACGGTACCAACACGCCAATCGACGAATGTTATGAATGTGGTTTCACCGGTGAATTTGAATGTACCAGCAAAGGCTTCACCTGCCCGAAATGTGGCAACCACGACAGTGAAAAAGTTTCTGTCACCCGCCGTGTCTGCGGCTACCTCGGCAGCCCGGATGCCCGTCCATTTAATGCGGGGAAACAGGAAGAGGTGAAGCGTCGGGTTAAACACATGTAGTTATTCCTACTTTCTTGCTTGTGCAAGAAAGTAGCAAAGAACACACCCCGGATAAGCCGCTTTTCTTCGCTTGATTACAAGTTTCTTCACGGAAATTTTCGAACTCGCTACGCTCAAACAAAGCGAAAATTTCCTAAAACTTGCAAGTCGCTCAGGCGTCTTATACGGGGACCCTATTTTTATTTGAGCGCTATTCCGGAAAAGTGCGGTCACACAAAAGCCGTATTTTTAAATGTTTTTCTAATAGAAAAATAACGGAAAACTTCACCGCACTTTATTCGTGGAAAGATTATATTCCCTTCTTTGCCGCCTTTGTGGAGTTGAATTTGTAGAAAATTTTCGTCTGTTTGAGCGTAGCGAGTTCGAAAATTTCCGTGAAGCAAATTCAATGAAACAAAGGAAACAAGGCAAAGCAGGGGCGCCTTTCTTTTGGTTACTTTTCTTTGGCGAAGCAAAGAAAAGTAACTCGTGCTTTCAGAATGAAAGTACGAAATAGAAACTAAGCTAAATTAATAAAATGAATTACTTACAATACTACCCCGTCGATATCGTCAATGGCGAAGGCACGCGTTGTACGCTGTTTGTCAGCGGCTGCACTCACGGCTGTAAGGGGTGCTACAACCAAAAAAGCTGGTCATTTAGCGCTGGGGTGCCGTTTGGTATTGAGATGGAAGAACAAATTCTCAAGGATCTCAAAGACACGCGCATTAAGCGACAAGGATTAACCCTTTCCGGAGGAGATCCTTTGCATCCGAGAAATATAGAAGCCCTGCTTCCTTTGGTTCAACGGGTAAAACGGGAATGTCCCGACAAAGACATTTGGGTCTGGACGGGTTACAAATTAGAGGAATTGGACGCATATCAACGTCAAATGCTGCCTTATATTGATGTGCTCATTGATGGTAAGTTTATTCAAGAACAGGCTGACCCAAGCTTAGTTTGGCGCGGTTCGGCTAATCAAGTGATTCATCGATTAACGTCAAAAAAACAGACTGCATCTAACATTTCTGACGGCTATTCAGCGGCTGGGCTTATTCAGCGATTTAAGATTTAGAGGCAAAAGTAGAGGCGGGAAAAAACAAAGTGCGGTGGATTTAAAAAACATTTTTCAAACCCACCGCACTTTTTCATCTATTACAGAATATGTTGATATTCTTCTAACATTTCTTTCGGCCAAACGCTGGATTGCACTTCGCCGATATGTTTTTTACGCAATAACAACATCGCCAAGCGAGATTGCCCGATACCGCCACCAATACTTAACGGCAATTTGCCTTGCAATAATTCTTGGTGCCAATCCATGTTGAGACGGTCTTCATCGCCGGTTAAGCTAACTTGTAAACGTAACGCCGCTTCATCTACACGAATGCCCATAGAAGATAACTCAAAGGCTTTGCCGAGTTGGTCGTTCCAAACCAAGATATCGCCGTTCAAGCCTTTGTAGCCGTTTTCTGACTCTGTTGTCCAGTCATCGTAATCCGGTGCACGTCCATCGTGTGGCTTGCCGTCAGACAATTTGCCGCCGATCCCCACTAAGAAAACCGCACCGTATTCTTTACAGATCGCATTTTCACGCTCTTTGCCACTCATGTTTGGATAACGTTTCACGAGATCTTCACTGTGTACGAAAGTAATGTGTTTTGGTAGTACGGACGGAATATCAAAACGGGCTTCCACCGCCAATTCTGTTAAGCGAATCGCACGATAAATCGAGTTCACGGTTTCTTTTAAATAAGCGAAATTGCGACGACCTTCCGGAATCACTTTCTCCCAGTCCCATTGGTCCACGTAAACGGAATGGGTCGCATCTAACGAATCTTCATCGGGACGCAACGCTTTCATGTGCACAAATAAGCCTTCGCCTTCTTTAAAATGGAAACGAGCCAATGTATGACGTTTCCATTTTGCCAAAGAGTGAACCACTTCAAACACTGCATTTGGGATTTGTTTCACATGCACTTGAACCGCTTTTTCAATACCGGAAAGGTTATCTTGCATGCCATTACCAACCTGACTTAAGATTGGGCCTTGAACTTCGATGATGCCTAATTGTTCGATGAGGTTTTGAGTAAATGTATTTTTTACAAAACTAATCTCTTGTTGTTGCAAAATAAATGTCTTTTTCATTGTTTTTACCCTATATTATTTAATGTTTCTACATGAATGCGGTAGATTCTCCCCATTCTTTAGGATTAATGCAACACAATTTAGCCAGAATTAAATAAATGTCATCATTATTTAAATAACATCTAAAAAATAATATAATTATTTAGAGTTTTTAAAACAAAGGAGAGTGTTATGCACAATATCGACAATTTAGATCAACAAATATTGCGTGTATTAACCAAAGATGCCCGAACCCCTTATGCAGAAATGGCGAAAAATTTTGGTGTTAGCCCCGGCACCATTCATGTTCGGGTGGAAAAAATGCGCCAGTCAGGCATTATTGAAGGGACAAAAGTGAAAATCAATGAACGCAAACTGGGTTATGATGTTTGCGGTTTCATTGGCATTATTTTGAAATCGGCAAAAGATTATGACAAGGTGATCAAAAAGCTGGAAGCCATTGATGAAGTGGTGGAAGCCTATTACACCACCGGCAATTATTCCATTTTCATTAAAGTCATGACGCACACGATTGCCGAACTCCATTTAGTCTTGTCGGCTAAAATTCAGTTGATCGACGAGATTCAATCCACAGAAACCTTAATTTCCATGCAGAATCCGATTTTGCGTGATATTAAACCGTAAAAAACAACGAACAAGAAAGGAGGATGTTATGTCAGAAGTCTTTCACCTTGGCTTAACGAAAGCCATGTTAGATGGGGCTAAATTAGCCATTGTTCCGGGCGCACCGGAGCGTGTGGAACGCATTGCCCGCTTATTAGATCGCCCAAAATTCCTCGCCTCCACCCGCGAATTTACCTCTTGGCTCGGTTATATTGAGGAACACGCTGTGGTCGTATGTTCCACCGGTATTGGTGGCCCATCCGTTTCCATCGCGGTAGAAGAACTAGCCCAACTCGGTGTGCGTACTTTCTTACGTATCGGCACAACCGGCGCCATCCAACCGCACATTAACGTAGGTGATTTATTAGTGACGACCGGGGCGGTGCGTCTCGATGGCGCAAGCCGTCATTTTGCGCCATTAGAATATCCTGCCGTGGCAAACTTTGAGTGTACCGAAGCCCTTTACAAAGTCGCCAAAGAAGAAGTCGGCGATGCCGTCCATGTGGGTATCACCGCCTCTTCAGATACTTTCTACCCAGGACAAGAACGTTATGACACCTACACCGGCAAGATTTGCCGTCATTTCCAAGGTTCATTAAAACAATGGCAAGAATTGAACGTGATGAACTATGAAATGGAGTCTGCCACCTTATTCACCATGTGCTCTGCACTGGGTTTACGTGCCGGCATGATCGCAGGAGCTATCGTCAACCGCACCCAACAAGAAATCCCGAATGAGGCGACGATTCAATCCACAGAAGAAACCGCCATTCACGTAGTAGTGAAAGCGGCAGGCTTGTTAGTGTAATTTTATCGTTTTATTTTATGTAGAAGATCTGTGAGGATCTTCTACATTTATTTATTTGAACGATACGCCTTATCCATCGCCATAATCACTTCACGCACCACTTTTTTCTGTTCCTGTGGCAAATTCAAGAACATTTGAAACAGCGTTTGATCCTGATAGCTCGCAGCACTTTCCCAAATATGTTTATTCGGTTCTTTTTTCTTTTCCAATTTTGCGACTTGGTAAGCCTTTTCCTCTGACACCAATTCGTGAATATCCACCTCAAGCCACTCTGCTAGTGTTTGTAAACGAGCAAGCGAAGGCAATCCTTCTCCTCTTAACCAGCGTGCGACAGCATGTAAACCAATTGGTTTGCCATAGTGGCGTAAGTTAAATTCACGCTCGATCACTGAAGCTTTTGGCTCATAACCTTTCTCGATCAAAATCCGATGTAAGTTGGTTGCAAATTGTTCTTTTTCATTCATATCTGCAACTTTAAACAGATCTTTTTTGCTTACGAGAATCTTGATCAAAAATTACGTAACAATTATTATAATTACGCTTAAAATTACGTTAAAAGTTACGTTAATTACGTTATGACGAAACAAATCAAATCAAAACAGCGTGTTGCCGATCATGGTGAAGTATTTACTCGTGAGCAAGAAGTCAATGCGATGTTAGATCTTGTTAAGGATGAAACCTTGCGGATTGAATCACGTTTTCTTGAACCCGCTTGTGGTGATGGCAATTTTTTAATTCAAATTCTGAAAAGAAAATTAGAAATCGTTGAAAAAAACTACCGCACTTCGCAACGAGAATATGAGTTTTATGCGGTGCTCGCAGTCTGCTCTATTTATGGTATTGAACTATTGGAAGATAACGCGAAGGCTTGTCGAAAGCGGTTACTTTCTTATTTTATTTTGCAATATGAGCAGGTTTTTCCTAAACAAACCAACCCTGATTGTATTGCTGTCATGGAATTTATTTTGAGCTTGAATATCGTGGAAGGCAACGCTTTAACAATGTGCTATAGCAAAAGCGATAAACCTTTACATTTCTCACAATGGTCGCCTGTGTCTTTTCCTCGAAAATTCTCACTGAAACGGCATGATTTTCAATATCAATATTTGGTCGATAACGCCGGTTCGCCTTATCAATCCTTACAAGAATTTAAAAGCTGCTATTTTCTGGACATCCAAAATGCAAAACCCATCGATAAACTATAACCCCGACGTGCTTTCTTGTTTGGCAAATTTATCAAATGATGAAGTGTTCACCTCGCCTGCATTGGCAAATCAAATGTTAGATCTGTTGCCACAAGAATTATTCCGTTCGTCAACAACGACTTTTCTCGATCCCGCCACTAAATCAGGTGTGTTTTTGCGAGAGATTGCTAAACGGTTATTGGAAGGATTGAAAGACGAAATCCCCGATTTACAAACACGAATCAACCATATTCTAACCAAACAAATTTTTGGCTTAGGTATCACTGAACTCACTGCCTTACTTGCCCGCCGCACACTTTATTGCAGCCGTGAGGCCAATGGAAAATTTTCTGTTTGTGAGGGATTTAACAACCCGCAAGGCAATATTTTTTATTCTCCGCTAAAACACCAATGGGAAAATGGACGTTGTATAAAGTGCGGTGCAAGCGAACAAGTTTATGACCGTGGCGATGAATTAGAAAACCATGCGTATTCCTTTATTCATCAAGAGTTAGCCAATATCAATGAGAAATTACCTGTGAAATTTGATGTCATTATCGGCAATCCGCCGTATCAGTTAAGTGATGGTGGTGGTACTGGATCTGCCGCTTCACCTATCTATCAGTTTTTTATTCAACAAGCAATTAAATTAGATCCTAATTATTTAGTGATGGTTGTGCCGAGTAGATGGTTTGCAGGTGGGCGTGGATTAGATGAATTTCGTGAAGAAATGTTACTTGATACAAGGTTAGAAGAAATTCATGATTTTCCTAATTCATCAGATGTTTTTACTGGTGTTGATATTAAAGGTGGGGTTAATTATTTCTTATGGAATAAAAACTATTCAGGGGAATGCTTAATAAAAACATATCAAAAGCAAGAATCTGTTTCTGAAATGAAACGATTTTTAAAAGAAGAAGGTTTAGATACATTCGTTAGATATAACGAAGCAATTTCAGTTCTTAGAAAAGTTAAGAAATTTAATGAAAAATCATTTTCAGATTTGATTAGTAATAATGATCCTTTTGGATTTGATAGAAGAGAAAAAAATAGTTTTAAACGAATAAAGCCTAATTATTTATTAAAACCTTTTCCAAACTCTATTCCTTTTTACTATAACGGTTGGGCAAAGCAAGGATTAGGCTATATAGATCAATTTTCTGTAAGTAAGAATAAAGAATGGATAGATAAATATAAAGTTTTAATCCCTAAAGCGTGGGGAAATGGTGATATAGCAACAGATTGGCTTAAGCCATTTATTGCCGAAACATCGTCTTGCTGTACTGAAACTTATCTGGTTATCGGTCCTTTAGAAAATAATCAAGAATGTGAAAATGTTATTAGTTATATCCAAACTAGATTTTTTCATTTCCTTGTATCACTTATTAAAAATACACAAAACTCAATGAAAAAAGTCTATGAACTTGTTCCAATGCAAGACTTCTCTAAACCGTGGACAGATAAAGAACTCTATGAAAAATATCAATTAACCCAAGCGGAAATTGAATATATCGAATCCATGGTTCGCCCTGTTTCTAATGAATAACGCTCAAGATCCCCCTCTTTAGAAAAGAGGGGTTAGGGGAGATTTGATTGCGATCTTAATTTCTCATGAGCTTCGTCTTCACGCCTGCCAAATCTCCCCCTGCCCCTCTTTGCTAAAGAGGGGAGTTTTTGAGCAAAATTTATATTTTATACGCCTGTAATATCACAAAGGAAAAACAATGAGCTACCTTTCACCGCTACGTCGCCCGAGAATTTACGCCTACGCTGACACCCGTTATCCCAATTGCCTAAAAGTCGGTTACACCACAAGAACCGTGACGGAACGCTTAAAAGAACAATATCCTATTGCGTTACCTTCTCAAAGCTACCGTGTTGAACTAGACGAAGAGGCAATCCGTGAAGATGGCTCATTTTTTACTGATCACGAAGTGCATCAAGTTTTGCTGAAACATGGCGTAGAACGTCTTGATGGAGAATGGTTTAAATGCGATTTAAAAGCAGTACAAGCGGCGTTATTGGAAGTAAAAACGGGCGTAGTGCAGAAATGCCAAGCGATTTTTAACTTCGGCATGCGCCCTGAACAGCAAAGTGCGGTGGAAAAAACGGCTAATTATTTCCAGAATTTTGTCAATGACCCACTTAATCACGGCAAGATCCCCCATTTTCTTTGGAATGCCAAAATGCGTTTTGGGAAAACCTTTGCAGCATACCAGTTAGCAAAAAGAATGGGGTGGAAGAAAGTGTTGGTGCTCACGTTTAAACCTGCCGTAGAAAATGCATGGGGAGAGGATTTGAAAAACCACCTTGATTTTCAAGATTGGCAATTTGTGAAAGAAGAAACGGATTGGCAAATGAATGCGGACTTTCCGCAAATCTGCTTCGGATCATTTCAAGATTATTTGGGCAAAAGCAAAGCCGGAGGGATTAAACTTAAAAATGAATGGGTACACGCCATTAACTGGGATTGTGTGATTTTTGATGAATATCACTACGGGGCGTGGCGAGACAAGGCGAAAGACCTGTTTGCCGATAGCGATTGGGAAAAAGAACAATCCAAACAACAGCAAGCCGAAGAGCATGACATGGAGCTGGATTCACCCAACTATTTTGATGAGGACTTGTTGCCGATTACCACCGATCACTACCTTTATTTATCGGGTACGCCATTCCGTGCCATCAATTCGGGCGAGTTTATTGAAGAGCAAATTTTCAACTGGACGTATTCTGATGAGCAAAAAGCCAAAAATGCGTGGGAAGGCGAAGATAACCCATATTTAGCCTTGCCGCAAATGGTGATGCTGACTTATCAATTGCCTGATGAAATTCGTGAAGTTGCCTTGAAAGGCGAATTTGCTGAGTTTGATCTAAATGTGTTTTTCTCCTCAATTGGTGAAGGAGAAAATGCTAAGTTTAAATATGAAAACGAAGTGCAAAAATGGTTAGATCTCATTCGTGGGCAGTTGCTTTCTACTACGGTGGATAATCTCAAAATGGGTGCAGATCGCCCACCAATGCCATTTAGCGATGCCAATTTATTAGGCAGTTTGTTGCACACGCTTTGGTTCTTGCCGAATGTCGCAAGTTGTTATGCGATGCGGAATTTATTGGCTCAACCGCAAAATACGTTTTATCACGATTATCGCATTATTGTCGCTGCCGGCAATGCGGCAGGAATGGGGGCCGACGCGTTGATTCCCGTGAAAAAGGCAATGCAAGATCCACTGAAAACAAAAACGATCACACTCAGTTGTGGCAAATTGACCACAGGCGTTTCTGTTGCACCGTGGGCGGGGATTTTTATGTTGCGAAACCTTGCCAGCCCGGAAACCTATTTCCAAGCTGCCTTCCGCGTGCAAACGCCATGGGTGCTACACGGGCAAGATCCCAATAATCCGAATGCGCAATGTATCTTAAAAGAGAATTGCTATGTGTTTGATTTTGCACCTGATCGCGCATTACGCCAACTTGCCGATTACAGTTGCCAGCTGAATACGGAAAGCATCAATCCTGAGCGTAAAGTGGCGGAGTTTATCCAGTTCTTGCCTGTGCTAGCTTATGACGGCAGTTCAATGCGACCAATTGATGCATCGGGCATTTTAGATATGGCGATGAGTGGCACAACCGCCACGCTATTGGCTCGTCGTTGGGAAAGTGCTTTGTTGGTGAATGTGGATAATGACACGCTCAGAAAACTCAAAAATAATGAACAAGCGATGAAAGCGTTGATGGGCATTGAAGGATTCCGTCAACTCAATCTGGATTTAGAAACCATCATCAATAAATCAGAAGCAGTGAAGGAAGCCAAACGGGAAGCCGGCGATAACCCAACGAAAGACCAAAAACAGAAAATCTCGGATGAGGAAAAAGCAGAAAAAAGCTTACGAAAACAAATTCAAGAAAAATTGATGAAATTTGCTACGCGTATTCCGATTTTTATGTATTTGACCGATTACCGCGAATATATGTTAGAAGATGTGATCCGCCAGCTTGATAGCGAGTTATTTAAAAAAGTGACGGGTTTAACACAAGCCGATTTTGATTTGTTGGTCAGCCTTAATTTGTTTAATAAGGGCTTAATGAACGATGCCGTATTTAAATTCAAACGCTATGAAGATAGCAGCCTTGAATATACCGGCATTGTGAAACATCACCCTGAACAAATCGGGCTTTATGATACAACGGTAGATGTTAGAGAATATCGAGGAGAGTATTAGGCAGTCGCCGAACTGAATGTTATGTGAGTGGTCGTTTCAAATCCCCTGAAACGCCACCCAAAACGACCGCACTTTGCCTCTATTTCCCGATACAAAACGAACTGAAAATATTCGTCAATAAATCATCAGACGTGAATTGGCCGGTAATTTCACTTAAGGCATCTTGCACCATACGCAACTCTTCCGCCAACAATTCACCGGCATGGAATTGGGTTAATTGAATGTGTCCCGTCTGTAAGTGTTGTGCCGCCTGTTCTAAGGCTTCCAAATGGCGACGGCGTGCTAAGAAGCCCCCTTCGATACCCGTTTGATACCCCATCGCTTGTTTTAAATGCTCACGTAATAAATCCACGCCTTGCTGAGTTTTTGCGGACAAATTGACGACCGTATAACCATCTTGCTCATATAAGCGTTCTGTTTCACCGGTTAAATCCGCTTTGTTGCGAATAATGGTAACCGGAATAGTGTTCGGTAATTTTGCCAGAAATTCCGACCGCACTTTTATTAAATCTTGTTCGGCATCGCTGCTGTCTAACATCAATAAAATCCGATCTGCCTGTTCAATTTCATTCCATGCACGCGAAATACCAATGCGCTCCACCTCATCTGTCGCATCACGTAACCCCGCGGTATCAATAATATGCAATGGCATGCCATCTAAGTGGATATGCTCACGCAACACATCCCGCGTGGTACCCGCAATGTCTGTGACAATGGCCGCTTCACGTCCGGCAAGGGCATTCAGTAAACTGGATTTCCCGGCGTTAGGACGACCGGCAATCACCACTTTCATCCCTTCACGCAAAATAGAACCTTGTTTTGCTTCGGCACGCACCTGATCTAACTGCGCAATAATGCCATTCAAATGCCCTTCGATTTTGCCATCGGCAAGAAAATCAATTTCTTCATCCGGAAAATCAATCGCCGCCTCCACATAAGTACGCAAATAAATGACGGAATCCACAAGCTGATTCACTTTATTGGAAAACTCGCCTTGCAACGATTTCAGGGCTGAACGAGCCGCCTGTTCGGAGCTGGCATCAATTAAATCGGCAATCGCTTCTGCTTGGGCTAAATCCAATTTATCGTTCAAAAATGCCTGCTCAGAAAACTCGCCCGGACGCGCGAGTCGAATGCCATTAATAAGCAAGATACGCTTTAGCAATAAATCTAATACGACCTGTCCACCGTGCCCCTGAAGTTCAAGCACGTCTTCACCGGTAAAGGAATTTGGTCCTTTAAAATACAGTGCAATCCCTTGATCTAACACGGTGCCATCAGCATCTTTAAAGGGCAAATAATCTGCCATACGTGGTTTGGGGCATTTACCTAACACGGCTTGTGCCACCTCAGTGGCTTTCGGACCTGATACCCGCAAAATGCCAATACCGCCACGCCCCGGCGCAGTGGCTTGAGCGACGATTGTTTCTTTCATAATTCTCCTTTTAAAGGTGTCGATTTTTTATCTCAATGTTTTTATATCAATTTTATCTCAATGCGTAAAATGCGAAGAAAATTGACCGCACTTTACCTTGGCTAAGCCTTTTCATACCAAATACGGTTCACATAGAGCTGAATCTTACCGGAAGGGGTTTCTACGGTAATTTCATCATCTTGTTCTTTGCCTATTAAGGCGCGAGCTACCGGTGAGTCAATGGAAATCCAATTTTTTGCCGGGTCAAATTCATCACAACCGACAATGCGATACTGTTTGATATCGCCATCTTCATTTTCCAATTCCACCCAGGCGCCAAAGAATACTTTGCCTTCTTGCTTTGGCGAATAATCCACGATTTGTAGCACTTCTAGCCGTTTAGTGAGAAAGCGTACACGGCGATCAATTTCCCGCAATCGGCGTTTACCGTAAATATATTCTGCGTTTTCACTGCGATCGCCTAACGCAGCGGCATCAGACACGGCTTGGGTGACTTGTGGGCGTTCTTCTTTCCATAAGAATTTTAATTCCCGATCCAGCACATTCCAACCTTGTCGGGTGATGTAATTTGACTTTGCCATTATCCTGTCCTCAATTGCCGTAAAATTATACCGAAAAAGGAACAAACATTTGAGCCTCTTGCGCAAAAACAGTATGCTATGCCCGTTTTTTTCATTATTAAGAAGTACATATCATGTTAAACCAGCAAATTAGCCAACTTATCGCGCAAGAGTTACATGTACGCGATAGTCAAATTCTTGCTGCCATTCACTTATTAGACGATGGCAACACGATTCCTTTTATCGCCCGTTATCGTAAAGAAGCCACTGGCGGCCTAGACGACACACAATTACGTCATTTTGAAACCCGCTTAATTTATTTACGTGAATTGGAAGACCGTCGCCAAACCATTTTGAAATCCATTGAGGAACAAGGCAAATTAACGGATGAATTGCGCGATAAAATTCAAGCCACGCAAAGTAAAACCGAATTAGAAGATCTCTATTTGCCGTTCAAACCAAAACGCCGTACCAAAGGCCAAATTGCCATTGAGGCGGGGCTTGAGCCATTGGCGGATTTACTTTGGAACGAGCCAAAAACAGTGCCGGAAACCACCGCACTTGATTATGTGAGTGCGGAGAAAGGTGTCGCTGACGTTAAGGCGGCATTAGATGGCGCTCGCTATATTTTGATGGAGCGTTTTGCCGAAGACGCAGGATTGTTGGCAAAAGTGCGCGATTATTTAAGCAAAAATTCGCTGATTGTTTCTAAAGTGATTGAGGGCAAAGAGGCGGAAGGGGCGAAATTCCAAGATTATTTTGACCATCAGGAATTGCTTAAAAATGTGCCGTCTCACCGAGCGTTGGCAATGTTCCGTGGACGTAATGAAGGCATTTTACAGTTAAGTTTGAATGCGGATCCTGAAGCGGAAGAGGGGAATCGCCAAAGTTATTGCGAAGAGATTATTCGTGATTATTTAGGTGTTCGTTTCACCGGTCAGCCAGCGGATAAATGGCGTGAGCAAGTGATTGCTTGGACATGGAAAATTAAAGTAGCCTTGCACTTGGAAACGGAACTCATGGCGACCTTACGCGAGAAAGCGGAAGAGGAAGCTATTGATGTATTTGCCCGAAATCTGACCGCACTTTTAATGGCCGCCCCAGCAGGCGCCAAGAACACGATGGGGTTAGACCCAGGGCTACGTACCGGTGTGAAAGTGGCCGTGGTAGATAACACCGGTAAACTGTTGGCAACCGATACCATTTATCCCCACACCGGGCAGATGGAGCGTGCGATGTTGTCTATTTTCCAATTAATTAAACAACACAACGTGGAATTGATTGCTATCGGAAATGGGACAGCCTCTCGTGAGACTGAACGTTTCGCCAAAGATGTGCTCAAGGAAATTAAAGAAAATAAACCACAAACAGTGGTGGTGAGCGAAGCGGGGGCTTCCGTCTATTCCGCTTCCGAATTAGCTGCGCAGGAATTTCCGGATTTGGATGTGTCCTTGCGTGGCGCCGTGTCAATCGCTCGTCGTTTGCAGGATCCGTTGGCAGAATTGGTGAAAATCGAGCCGAAAGCCATTGGTGTGGGCCAATACCAACATGACGTGAATCAAAGCCAATTAGCGCGTAAATTAGATGCGGTGGTAGAAGACTGTGTAAATGCTGTAGGAGTGGACTTAAACACCGCCTCTGTGCCGTTATTGGCGAGAGTGGCAGGGATGACTAAAACGATTGCTCAAAATATTGTGGCATACCGTGATGAAAACGGGCGTTTTGACAGCCGTGAGCAACTAAAAAAAGTCCCGCGTTTAGGTCCGAAAGCCTTTGAACAATGCGCCGGGTTTATGCGTATCGCCGCAGGCAACAATCCATTAGATGCGTCGGGTGTGCATCCGGAAGCCTATCCTGTGGTGGAAAAAATCCTGCAAGCAACAGAGCAATCTATTCAGGATTTAATGGGCAATGCCGGTTTAGTGCGCCAGCTTGATGCAAAACAGTTTACCGATGAGCAATTTGGTTTGCCGACCGTTCAGGATATTTTCAAAGAATTGGAGAAACCGGGGCGCGACCCGCGCGGTGAATTTAAAACCGCCACCTTTGCTGAGGGCGTGGAAGAAATCACAGATTTGAAAGCAGGCATGATCTTAGAAGGCACGGTAACCAATGTGACCAATTTCGGTGCCTTTGTGGATATTGGTGTACACCAAGATGGCTTGGTTCATATTTCTTCTCTCAGCGATAAATTCGTGGAAGATCCGCATCAAGTGGTGAAAACCGGCGATGTCGTGAAAGTGAAAGTATTGGAAGTGGATGTGGCACGTCGTCGTATTGCATTAACCATGCGTTTAGATGAAAGTGCGGTGAAAAATGACGGCAAATCTGACCGCACTTTATCCGCAAAACCGCGTTCAGATAATGCCCGCCAAGAGCGTAGTAATCCGCGAGCAAATAATGCGATGGGCAATGCCTTTGCGGATGCGCTGAAGAATTGGAAGAAGTAACGCCTAGGACGGCAAGCAGGCTAATCAAGTTGATTAGCCTGTTTTTTATTTATAGCCAAATTTCAACATATAGGACGATTATTTAACCCCTCGTAGCGTGCAACTTGTTGCACGAATAATTAACCTCGATGCGTAATTCACGATTTCATGCGTAGCGTGCATCTTGATGCACGACCAAATTACGCACGGAACGTTATTTAACGCTTTCGGGCATTCATGATTTCGTGCAACAAGTTGCACGCTACGATTCTTTATCCGCAAAATCGCGTTCAGATAATGCCCGCCAAGATCGTAGCAATCTGCGAGCAAATAGTGCGATGGGCAATGCCTTTGCGGATGCGTTGAAGAATTGGAAGAAGTAACGCCTAGGATGGCAAGCAGGCTAATCAAGTTGATTAGCCTGTTTTTTATTTGTGTGTTGGAGATAAGAATTACACCTGATATTTCGTTTTATCGCCAATATCAAAATGCAACGGCATGCGCCATTTTTGAATACTTAATAGCAAAATGAGAATACCTGTCACAAAGCATAATAGGCTGCTTAACCAAGTAATATTGAATAATAAGGCAAACCATAACACTGCAAAAAATATCGGTTGTAGATTTAAGGCAAAGACACGGAAACAAAAATATTCTTTATAACTTAATCCGCCGAGGACCAAAAATGCCGCGCCCAGCGCCAGTTGCGGAAAACCTAACACTTGGCAGAGCAAGCCCACCCACATGGCAAATTGAAAAATATAGCGGAAGTTTTTCATATATAAATGCACGCAAGCGGCACATAAGGTCGCCGCAATAAGCAAACCAACGTGTGCTATTGCGGGATACCAAGGCAGCATAAACAACATTGGAACGGCAAGGACAAAGCCTAAACGATAAATGATGACTGTTGTGTAATCCCAACCATCCATAGGCGATTTAATATGTGGATCAGCCATTTTTTCTCCTTAATGTATCATTAATAAATTCGATTGAATGGGGCGTGACTTCTAAAAGGGAAGAGGTTTCTCCCCAATCACCCAGCACGATGCGATGAAAGTGCGGTGGAATTTCATGGTGTTTTTGGCGATGCGTATGTCCGTGAATCATTTGCGTCACATGAAATTGCGCAAACATTTGCTGCACAAAAGCGGCATTCACATCCATGATTTCTGTCGATTTTAATTGTTTATCCTGGCGGCTTTTCGCGCGAATTTTCTCTGCGATTTTTAACCGCACTTTTAACGGTAAATGTAAGAACAGCCACTGGCGCCAATTTTGATGAACTTTTTTGCGATATTGTTGATATTTCACATCGTCCACGCAAAGGGTGTCGCCGTGACATAAAAGGGTGGGCGTGCCATATAAATCAATGACTTGATACGTTGGCAGTAACGTCAGCCCGCACGCATTAGCAAATTTTTTGCCAATCAAAAAATCCCGGTTACCGTGCTGAAAATAGCATGGCACGCCTTGTTCTGTTAGATGCCTGATGAGCTGTTGCACTTCGCTGATGAGATCGGATTGTTCATCATCGCCAATCCAAAAATCAAATAAATCGCCCAAAATATAGAGTTTTTCTGCTTCTGGCGCTTGTTCTTGCATAAATTGACGAAACAGGGCTAATAAGTGCGGTCGATTTTCGGAGAGATGTAAATCCGCAATAAAATAGGTTTTTTGCATAGCAATTCAATTAAAAAAATTTTGATTAGATTAGCACATTTCATCGTTATGAATACACTTAACGGGCTAATTTCGTTATACTTACGCAAATTTTAAGGGGCTTTATCATGCTAAAAATCGCCAGAATTTTCATCATTGTGATTTGTTGTATTCTTATTTGTATCCTCGGTACGCTTTATTCTTTCATTCGTTTCCGTAATCCGAGTAATGTGGGCATTTTTGCCCGTTGGTTTGGACGGTTACATCCTCTCTTTGGTTTGAAAGTGGAACATCGTTTCCCGGCGAATGCCGATAAAGTGGGTCGCTGCATTTATATCGGCAACCATCAAAATAACTACGATATGGTGACCATTTCTTACATGGTCATGCCTCGTACAGTGAGCGTTGGCAAGAAGAGTCTGATTTGGGTACCGTTTTTCGGTATTTTATATTGGGCAACAGGCAATATTTTTCTCGATCGTGATAACCGCTCTAAAGCGCATAACACCATGTCGGAGTTGGCTCGACGCATTAATGAAGATAATTTGTCCATTTGGATGTTCCCGGAAGGAACGCGTAGTCGCGGACGCGGGTTATTGCCGTTCAAAACCGGGGCATTTCACGCCGCCATTGCCGCTGGCGTACCCATTGTGCCGGTCGTTTGCTCTACAACTCACAATAAAATTGATTTAAACCGTTGGGATAATGGCACGGTGATTTGTGAAATGCTGGAACCTATTGATGTATCCGGCTACAGCCGTGAAAATGTGCGCGAATTAGCGGAGTATTGCCATGATGTGATGCAAAATCGCATTGCGGAATTGGACCGCGAAGTGGCGCAAAAAGAAGTTGAACAGAAAAACGAGAATAAGCAGGCCTAAATGAAACATTGCTCCCGTCGTCAGCTGTTAAAAACAACCTTATTTTCCACCGCACTTTTTAGTATACCGGCGCCCTTGCTGGCGGCAACACGCCCGGCATTGACAATTCCGCCGCTGTTTGAGGCACGGCGAGGCAAGCCGATTTTTCTGAATATGCAAAATACCCAAGCACCGCTATTGCCCGGAAAACGCACCGACGTGTGGGGCTTTAACGGCAGTTATTTAGGGCCAACCATTAAAATTAAGAAAGATGACTTTGCCAAGCTGAATTGGAAAAACAATTTACCGCAATTTGTTGCGATGAATATTCAAGGTTTGCAAGCCTCGAGCGAGTTGCTAGGCGGCATTGCGAAAAACTTACAAAAAGGCGAAACCTGGTCACCGATCATTCCTATTACGCAAGCGCCGTCCACCTGCTGGTATCATGCCTGCACCCTTGCCAGCTCGGCGTATCAAACGTATCGTGGGTTAGTCGGGTTGTGGATTATCGAAGATAAAGAAAGTTTGAAATTGGGATTGCCACAGAAATATGGTGTGGACGACATTCCGTTGATTCTCCAAGATATGCAACTGAACGGTGAAGGCGCGCAACTCTTCCAACAAAATCAAGGCAGTTTTGTCGGTGAGCGTTTGTTTGTCAACGGTCAAGAAGCACCTTATCTCACGGTGCCACGCGGCTTAGTGCGCTTACGTCTCCTTAACGCCTCGCTTTCCCGCACCTATGAATTACGTTTTGATGACGAGCGGGAATTTACGCTCATTGCACAAGATCTCGGTTTCTTGCCGCAAGGTCAAAAACGCAATGTCGTTACACTTGCGCCAAGTGAGCGTGTAGAAATTTTGGTGGACTTAAATGACGGTGAAAAGGTGAGCCTCATTACCGGTAAAAAACGCGGTATTTTGGATAATATCAGTCATTTCTTTGGGTCTGACGGCGAGTTAATTGATAATCGAATTTTAGAACTGCGTCCGGATGGTCTTGCCGGCGCCTTTGAGAAAAAAGAACAGACTTGGCAATTTAACACGGATGCGCCAAGTTTGCTGTCGGCTAACGTGCAACAAGAGCGCACGTTTTATCTGGATACCAACAATGCCACGATAAACCAAAAACGCTTTGATCCGCGCCGCTTGGATGTTTCCGCAACCCTTGGTAGCGTAGAACGCTGGCACCTCAGCGCTTCCTCTCCGGTAGGTTTTAATATGGTCGGCGCAAAATTTATTGTCGAATCTGTGAATGACAAGCCGTTAGCGCAAAATGAAATCGGCTGGAAAGATAGCGTACTCATCAACGGAAACCTATCTCTTTTAGTGAAATTTGAAAACACATCTTCTAGTAATCATCCGTTCACCTTCGGCGCTTCCGATTTAATGTTGGCAGACAAAGGCTGTATGGGATTGATGTTGGTACAGTAGTCTTCTTTAAGGATGTTTTCTTTACATTTTATTTACATAAAGAGACTTCATTTTTGAAATTGATATGCTATATTGCCGGCCTGCGTAAACGTATCATCGTATTTTTTTCTTATGTATTAAGGATTCCACAATGAAAAATTCAATTGTTAAGTTTAGTTTAACGGCATTAGCCGCATTCACATTAGCCGCTTGCGGAAGCAGTGGCGGTAGCAGTGATAATACCGCTGCACCAAGTAACGAACAAAAAACACAGATGACACCGGCTAAATCTGAAGCACCGGTTAAATCTGAAACTCCAGCTAAATCCGAAGAGCCTGCTAAACCTGAAGCACCAGCTAAATCTGAAGCACCGGCTAAATCTGAAGCACCGGCTAAATCTGAAGCACCGGCTAAATCTGAAACTCCAGCTAAATCCGAAGAGCCTGCTAAATCTGAAGAGCCTGCTAAATCTGAAGCGCCGGCTAAATCTGAAGCGCCGGCTAAATCCGAAGAACCTGCTAAACCTGAAGCACCGGCTAAATCTGAAGCGCCGGCTAAATCTGAAGCACCGGCTAAATCCGAAGAGCCTGCTAAACCTGAAGCCCCGGCTAAATCCGAAGAACCGGCTAAATCCGAAGAACCGGCTAAATCCGAAGAACCGGCGAAACCTGCTGAGGTTAAGAATAATCCAACGGATGGACGTATTTCTGGAAATGGATTCCAAATTCCTAAAAGTGGAGGGAAGATTGGCTTGTTTACCCTGACATCCTCATCAACTGAGGCAAATGTGAATGTCATGAATGTTGAAGGTACTCAAATTCATATTATTCCAGAAATGCCGGGAGTAACTTTAAAGTCTAAATTGATTATTGGAGATAGCTATGGCGATGGTGTAAAACGAGTCGTTGGCGGCACAAAAAATAATATTCGCTGGGGATTCGTTGATAGCAACAACTTAGGAAGTAGTTATATTGTTGCTGCAGGTAAAAATGCAACCGCTTCTATGCCGGTATCGGGTACTGTCGTTTATGAAGGTAATGCAGTTTACGGTTATGCTAAAGATGGAAATGCTATAAATACTGTTACAGACGGAGATGCAACTTTCCAAGCTAATTTTGCAGATAAGACATTAACAGGTAAAATTATCCCTAAGGGAGAGGGGTTAAATGAAGTTAATCTTTCAGCAACAATTTCCGGTAATACGTTTGAGGGTAGCTTAGATAGCACTTCTACAAAAGGCGGATTTTATGGAAAAAATGCTGATGAGTTAACCGGTACTTATGTTAATGAACAAAAATATTATCTTGGCGCATTTGGTGCAGAAAGAAAATAATTCTTAGATAACTAAATAAAGCAAGCCATGTGCTTGCTTTATTTGTTTTGAGCACAGAGGAAAGAGATATAATGAAGACATCTCGGTCTTTACGTTTTTTTTACATTTTAGTACTTTATTCTTCAAATTGATATGCTATAGTCAGCCGGCTTTGATGTTTTACGCCAAGCAAATGGTCGATATGCATCGTTTTTTTGCATTCGCTTAACTTTTAAATCTTCTTTCTTATTACTTAGAGGTCCTTTTATGAAGAACGCTATTGTAAAATTCAGTTTAACGGCATTAGCCGCATTCACATTAGCTGCTTGTGGGAGCAGTGGTGGTAGCAGTGATAATACCGCTGCACCAAGCAATGAACAAAAAACACAGGCGACGCCATCTAAAACCAATTTGCCAACACAAAATTCAACTAAGGCAAATCAAACTGTTACAGGTTCAGCTATTGTTATCTCTGGACAAGATGACAAGGTTCAAGTCAAAAATGTTAAATTCAACGACGCAAATATAAATCAATTAGAGGTTGATGGCCAAAAGATTACACTTACTTACCCTGGCATTTACGCAGGTGGCTGGCAACGTATAAATAATACAGCCGTATGTTGTGGTAAGTATGCCAATGTCCGTATGGGCGTATCTTTAAGCAATGGTCCGACTGAGAAAGATATTCTGTTCTATAATGGCATTCCAACCCAAAATATGCCTGTAACCGGTTTGGCGTCGTATAAAGGCGATAGCATTATTTTGTCAGATGATATTGGCGATGATTCTGATGCGGTAGCCGGTCAATCTTCTTTTGATGTTGATTTTGGTGCGAAGACGCTAAGCGGTTCTATTACAGCTAACAATGTACCAACCATTAATATTAGTGCGAATATTTCCGGTAATAGCTTTGAGGGCACGGCTAAATCGACAAAATTGACTGATGGCGCAGTTGAAGGTAAATTTTATGGCAATAATGCGGTAGAATTAGGCGGCTTGGCAAAAGCAAATGATAATTCATGGGGTGCCGGTTTTGTCGGTAAGAAACAGTAATCTCCCCGAGTGAACAATAAAGCAAGCCATGTGCTTGCTTTATTTATTTGAATATATGGTTAAAACGATATGATGAAATTACCCTTATCTTTTGGAATTGCGATTGGCTTATTCGTGTCTGCTTCAGCAGCGGCAGAAATTGCTGCACCAAAGAACGCATCGCCTGAAGAACATTTAAAGCTGGCGAGCCCTCAATTGCCTCAAAATGACGTTGTAGAGACCTCCACTTCAAAAGAACATACCCTATCTATTACAAAAGAAGAACTTGCCAAACGACCGGATTTGATTATCCGTGGCCTGATTCCGGCATTGCTACAAAGCCATGCGGAGGCAGTGGCATTGTTGTTGCCCTTATACAAAAATTTGCCACAACAAGATCCGTTTTTGGTGGCTTGGGGCGAGGCTATGATGGCAACGCATCAAGGGAATTATGCCTCAGCGGTGCAGCAATATCGTGAATTATTTGCAAAACATCCTGAAGTTTTACCATTGCGTTATCAATTAGCCCATGCGTTATTTTTGAATAACGATAATGAAGCGGCGAAAGATCAATTCCAAAAACTTCGTGCGGAAGTGAATGATGCCTCATCGCAGCAAATGATCGATCAGTATTTAACCGCAATTAACCAACGAGATCAGTGGAAAATCAACGGTGGTATCAGTTTTTTAAATGAATCCAATATTAATAATGCGCCAAAAGCCGGCACCCGTATTGGGGCGTGGAAAGCTTGGGAGCGAGAACAGGCGCACGGGCTGTCTTATTATATGGGGGCTGAAAAGAAATGGTCGTTGCCTCATCAGTTTTTTGCAAAACTGGTGTTAGATGGACAAGGCAAATATTATTGGGATAACAAAAAATATAACGAATTTAATGCTCGAATCGGTGCCGGTTTGGGTTATCAAACGGCAAATACTGAACTTGCCTTAGTGCCTTTCACAGAACGACGTTGGTATTCCGGTGGATCGTCCGGCAGTGATGCCATGAAACAATATTCGAAAAATTCCGGTGTGCGTGTTGATGTGACGCATTGGCTCAATAAATCATGGCAAATTTCGACCGCACTTGAATATGGTGAGCAGCGTTATGTCACGCGTAAACATTTAAATGGCAATAATTATTTGTGGTCGAATACGCTCTTATTTTTACCTTACAGCGGACAATATTGGTATATCGGTGCGGATTATAATCGCGAAAATACACGTGATCGTGATAATGCCTATCAGCGTAAAAACGTGCGTTTAGGTTGGGTGCAAGAATGGCCGTTGGGCATTTCCAGTCGTCTTTCTGTTGCCTATGCAAGACGGGCGTATAAAGGGGAAGATTTACTTGGTATTCGTCAAAAAAACAAGGAATATCAAACCAACGTCACTTTATGGCATCGTAACGTGTATTTCTGGAGCATTACGCCGAAAATTACCTGGTCGTACCAAAAAAATGACAGCAATCATCCGTTTTATCGCTATGATAAAAATCGGATTTATTTAGAAATGAGTAAAACGTTTTAATCATGGATTGAGGCAACTGTATCATGACGTTACAACAACGCTATCAACAAGCAACGAAAGAAGCCCGTTGGGCATTGGGCTTAACGTTGCTTTATGTAATTGGCTGGTGCTTATGTGCTTACTTGCCGAAAGGCACACAAGGTCCTATTGGCTTTCCGCTGTGGTTTGAATTAGCCTGTATTTACCTGCCGATTTTGTTTATTGTGGTGGCGTATTGGCTAATTAAAATTGTGTTTCAAGATATTCCGCTGGATGTGGAACAGGAAAAACAACATTCGACAACGGAGCGTCATCAATGAACCTAGGGATTATTTTTCCGCTCATCATCTATTTAGCCTTTGTTTTCGGGGCGGCAATTTATGCGTATGTCAAACGTCAGAAAGGCGGTGATTTTCTTTCCGAATATTATGTGGGCAACCGTTCTATGACGGGTTTCGTGCTCGCCATGACGACTGCCTCCACCTATGCCAGTGCCAGTTCCTTTATCGGCGGTCCCGGTGCGGCGTATAAATACGGCTTAGGCTGGGTCTTGCTTGCTATGATTCAAGTACCTGCGGTGTGGTTGGCTCTCGGTGCGTTGGGGAAAAAATTTGCTTTGCTTTCCCGCGAAACCAATGCCTTGACGATCAATGATTTATT
>ERZ773059.245-NODE-245-length-30482-cov-18.070858_pt1 | contig 30482 bp, 23 predicted proteins | sample MGYA00580514_ERZ773059 | MGnify/ENA primary metagenome ERZ773059 (study PRJEB29015, sample SAMEA2737981) | human oral metagenome | biome: human oral; feature: human-associated habitat; material: dental | place: China | collected 2056 ...
ATTTGACAGTCTCCAGAAAATCCTAAGAGGGAATTAACTGAATTACCCTATTTAGTAGTTATATTGCGTATAATTCAAGCGATTTCTTAAACTCTTCATACTTTTTCTTGTACTTCTCGAAGTCGTTGTAGGTTTTAAAACGAATGCCAAGGATGTAAACCGTACTTTCTAATTTGCTGCGCACCATGCGATAGCTACAAGTGCGTTTAAGCTTAGCGTCGTAGAAAGAGGAGAATGTAACTTCCTCGCCATCACCCACTCCTTTGCTTGTTGGCGTGTCTTTGGAGGTGCGCATAATCTTGTCGGCCTCGTCGGTATCGCTTTTGGGAGCGAATACATAGAACGTACATGCGCCATCGGGCGATGTAAACGTGGCGGCATCGTACTTTGAAGGCATCGATTCAGACGGGCATTCGCCCTTGGCCTTGAACGTGTAAGGGTAGCGAATAGAGAACCACGCTCCCACGAAACGGCGCGTTTGCGCTTGAAGGGCGGTTGTGGTTAGGACGAGGAACGTGAGTAAGATGAATATTCTTCTTGCCATTGTTTTGGGGTTATGGTAACACATTTATATATTTACGCGTGCAAAGGCAGTGGTAGCGAGAATGAAAATAACTGCCAGCCGAAATGCAGGGGGAACGCAGGGGACTAACAATGGCCGTTTGCCGAGCTGCCTGATAGGTCCTCATCACTTGCGCAACAGGCACACAGCAGCCCTTAACACCCAACGCTTAGCGGACAACAACTCCGTTTCGTTGTGGTGCACGCAGCTCAATGGCACGCCCCGTCCCTGCCATTTGCCTGGTTGAACCCCTGCGTTTTGTACGCGCAAGACTGATAAAGGCAAGCTAGGCGGTTGCGGCGTGGCACCTGAAAGCAAGGCGCAATGGGCTTGCTCGGCCGCTAATCGGCCACGTCTGTCTCGACAATCGGCACGAGGCTTATGTCTGGGTTCTGCTGTAATGGCGCATGAAAATCGGTTAGATGCCCATGAGCATCCAGCACTTTCATTCGCCAGAGTAAGCTTTGCGGCAGACCTTTGGTTGCCAAATATCGCCTGGCGGCATCTTCAACGGTAGCCCCTTCAAAGAGTTCTACACTGATTTGGTTTACTTTTGCATGCATAGATTGTTGGTTTAATAAGTTAGGAGGCCGCACAACGAGCAGGGAGAACCCACGCAGAGTTGAAAGACCTTATATTGTAGTGTGAACGAATTGGCTATGCCAGAACTGCCTTTACGCCACTAACAGCTGCACCGCAAGCACACATAGGCCACAAAAACTGGCCGGTTGTAGCCCTACTAAGGTGCTTGTAGCTGCACTACAAACGGCTTGTAGGCTCACTACAAATGCCTTGTAGCAGCCCTACAAGGTGCTTGTAGCCCCGCTACAAACGCCGCTGTACCGACACATGGCTAGCGGTTTGTTGACCAACAGGTTTCAAAAAGCTATCTTTCCTTATTATAAATAGGGAAAGCTTGCTCCCTCCCCCGCCATCCTTTGGAGGAGGGGGAGGGAGAGAATAGCTTGTTGTTGCGTTGCGTACAGCGGCACACGGCCTAGTAACGGCACGTCAGTTCCCACTTCTATCGCCTGTTATATGGGTGTTGCCGTAAGGCTATTGTTACGGCCTTTGGTATGCGTTGGCAGCCACTTTCACGGGTGCCGAGAAACCATTTCCGTTCCATCTCAGGTAATAGAAACGCATGGTGTCGTTCCCCATGTTTCTCACACCGATGTTCTTACCCTTTCGTGGCAGGTCGCACAATGTGCCTTCGAGCTGCGTTAACCGCTTATGAACAGTGAGGTCGGGCGTAAGTGTTCGGGTTGTGGGGTCGTAATCGTAGGCCATGCACACCTGAGAAGAGAAAGTATCGCTCTCGTAAGTGAGGGTAACAACCAGCAACTTATGGCCGTTATCGCGTTTCCAAAGGGCGGCATCTAGCTTTTGACCGTTTTCGCACTCCACATAAAACCAGCCGGCAATGGTGTTATACACCACGATACCATAGTTGGCGTCGGATACAGCGTAGGTGCTGCTCTTGGGATTAACGGGCGATCCGGGATTATCAAAATTGAAACGTTCGTAACGTCCCTGCTTCTTAGCGTACCTAACAACAAATTTCTGGGGGCCGCCTTCTAAGCCCTGCCAGGCCTTACAAACAGCAATGGTGAGGTCTTTTACGTTGTCGGTCTTGACGGAGGCTGGCAATTCCACACCCTTTCCTTTCCATCCTTCAATCACATCGCTGCCCCACTGTGCCTCATCCGAGAAATTATCCCCTTCTTCGTCACCACATTCGCAGTCAGCCTCAGCATCTCCTTCTTCGCCTTCATTACCCGCGTTATTGGCCACATTCTCCTGTTCGCGCGATGCTTTAAGGTTCGGTCTGCCCTCCGGTCCCACATCGCGGGGGCTCAGTTCGTTGTTGTCTTGACTATACGATGTTGCTCCGTGCTGGTAAACGTCTATGTTTCCCAAGTCGCCCGAATGGTGAATTTCGCAGTCGCGCAACGAAAGGTTGGTCTTATCTACATAGAAAAGCGGTCCTTGGTTTTGCGCGAATCGGCATCGGGTGAACGAGGTATTGCTGGCATTGGCAAGGGTGATGAGCGTAAATTCACGGCAACGGTAGAAGTCGCTGTCGGCAAACGTCATGTTGAAACAGTTTCGCAAGGTCATTATGCCATAGCTGCAATCGCGTATAATGCTCTTGGTGAAATTCAGTTCGCGCGTGTCGGTGGCTGTGATGCCTTCCGTTCCGCAGCCGTACAGGTCGCATTTGTCTATCTGCACACCTTCACATCCGTCGAATTCCAGCACGCCGCCCTCGCAATATCCTTCGTCGGTGTGTCCTAAGGTGAGGTTACGAAGGATGATGTTATGCGCACTTCTAAAACTAATCACATAGGCATAGCGCGGGCGAACGATGAGTGCAGCCCCCTTAGTGCCTTGGATGATGAGGTTTTTGCATTGGTCGAGCACCAGCTGATAGCCGTCGAACATGCCTTCTCTGTTCACTTGCTTGCTAGGCCGTTCCCCTACCGAGAGCTTGTACATGTTCGCTTTCTGCGCGTGGTCGTCGTATTCCATCACGTCAGAAAGGTTGATAACACCGCTAACAGTTATTGTTCGGTCGGAACCCAAGGCCTTAATAAAGTCGTGCGCAGTGCTTACCTTGTATTCTTTCGCTGCCAACATGCCTGTAAACATGAGCAGTAATGTGAGTAACGATAGCTTTTTCATATCTGAGTTTATAAGTTTATGAGTTCACAAGTTCACAAGTTGATAAGGTGATGAGTTACCGAGTTGACAAGCGAGCAAGGCGCGGCCATCTTTTCATCTTCTAGGAGTTAAAGGAGTTAAGGAGTTATTTAAGGAGTTAAGGAGTTATGAAGTTAAGGAGTTAGGGAGTTAAGGAGTTAAGGAGTTAAGCCAAATGCCTAGGTGGCGTTAGCCATTTTCTCACCTTTTCAACCTTAGGAGTTATGAAGTTAAGGAGTTAGGGAGTTAAGGAGTTAAGCCAAATGCCTAGGTGTCGTTAGCCATTTTTTCACCTTTTCACCTTTTCACTTTTAATAGGCGTTAGCCATTTTTTCACCTTTTCACCTTTTCACTTTTAATAGGCGTTAGCCATGTTTTCACCTTTTCACCTTTTCACTTTTAATAGGCGTTAGCCATGTTTTCACCTTTTCATCTTTTCACCTTTTCACTTTTTCACCCTTTCACTTCTTTGGCTGCTCCTTTAATTCTTTCGTCACCTCAAGAATGCTCAACACAGCCATTCGTCCATGCTTTTCCACCCTTATTCTACCTATGCGTTTGTCCACTTTCACCACTTTGCAGTCGGGTTCGAAGCCATCGCCAAGCTTTGCCCACACCATATCGCCCACAGCATAGTTTGTGTTGAAGGGAATGAGCTGGCAGTTTGCCCGCTCGGCCGCCCATATTCGGTTCCCAGCATTAGTAAGCAACAGCTTGTCGCCTTTGATATTCATGATGATGGCGGCTTTCCATTTTCCATTATCGTTAACAGCCACACTGGCTCCCGACATCCATTCGCCGCTTTTCAGCACCTTAAACGAGCTTGGCCTTAGCTCTTCGTTGGCGTGGTTATTGGCAAATCCCCTGCCGTCGGCCTTATAGTCGAGGTCTAAGTAGCACACTTTTGGCCTTAATGGTTTGGTGTCGTCTACCACAATGGCACGTTGCAGGCCTTGCCCCGACTGCCACCACGTTAGCAGCACATCGCCGTTTTGCGCCTTCTCGTCTTTTGGTAAGGGGATTACCAACGCCTGCGGAACGTCTATTTCCTCGCCCATTCCTGCCACGGTTATCGTGTTTTGCCCCACTTCCTTTATGTAAAAGCAGTATATGGGCAGCAGTGTGGCGGTTAGGTCTTCGCCTCTTTGCAAAGCTCCGCCATAGAAAGCAGCTGGCGAAAGTACCGTTTGGCCCACTTCAACATCTTTCAATGTGAAGTCGCGAGGGAAGTCCCAAGGGAACGAATCAGTAGGCTGAATGCTGTTCGTCCTTTCTGTGCTATCCCTATCATCTGAGCTGGCAGTACCGCCGCCCCTGCTCTCACAGGCGTTAATCAACGTACCAAAGGTTACGACCAAGGCCGCAACAACAAGCATCCGTTTCATATCTTCGATTGATTAAGGGTTTATACATCGTCTTAACAGTGGGCACAACGCCGACAGTACAACATGCTTTGGGCATGGCTTTGGGCGTTTTCCACTAACGATTTGGGCTGAATGTGCAGAATTACCTTTGCTTGTCATCCCATGTAAACACGCCTTTGCCCTTGTGGGGAACTGGCTATTGTCACCTCTACGCCGTATTGTTCGACATAGGTCAAGCCTGCAACTCCACAAGAACGTAAGGCTTTATGTATTGTTTGGCCAGCCTTGCGCCACGTTTAGTGCTACAAGGCGTGGCCACGCGTTCGGCAAAAGTCCGTAGATCCTCTGTTAAAGGAAACCACTTTGCACACGCATTCTTATTATTATATGTGTGATGTCCGGAGGCTTTTCGCCCCTCCAAGTATGCTCACAATAGTTGTTCTGCCATTCTACTCACCCCAGATCCCAATCTTTTGTTCATTTCTTTAATGACGTTTTGGCCTTTCCGTCATCATAAAAACCGAGTTGTCGGTATGCAATGACGACCTTATCTATGTCCGCTCCAACGCCTATCGCACGCACCATTCCGCCCTTCGTAGCATTTTATTGGCTCGCCAGACATGTAGGTCGAAGTTGGATTTGGCCCGCTAACCCAAGCAATTTTGGTTTAAGCCTGCTAACCTAACCAGTAAAGGAGCAACGCCGACACGATGAGGAATGCCAACACGGTGAGAAATACTTTTAGCTTATCGAGCGGGTATTCGCCCGTAACCTCTCCCGTCCGGCCATTCACCACAAATTGGTAAGCCTTGCCTTTATAGCGTAGAACACTTATCCATAGGGGCAACAGTATGAGTTTGAACATCACGTTGTTGTAGTCAGTGTCCATACTTTTAATACGTTGCTTGTCGCCGCCAATGTCTGCTTTCACCTCGCTTTCAATCTTATCCTGCATCTTACTTTTGGCTGTGGCTAAGCCCTTGCGAAAGTCGATGGTGTATAAGTCGGTGATAAAGCCCGCCAAGAACTCCGGATTGTAAGGCACAAGTTTATTTAAATCCCACCAACTTAGGTTGTTGAGGATGTTTTCGGGCAAGGCTTTTGTGGCGGGAACGATAACATCGTCGAAGCTCACATGCACCACACCGTCGACAGTTGTCCAGTTCGTCACGGTTCTATATGTTTCTTCCCCCTTTTCATTTCGTTCCTTTTCGCGACTTTCTATGCCTCTTTCTCCGAGGTAACGTGTAACGGTGTCGGCATCGTAAGTCCAAAAAGGCAGGTACACCCCTTTGAAACAGTCGGTGTCCAACTCGCCCTTTTTAAGTTTCGATGGTGCGAACCATTTTCCACAAAGCCAGCTTTTGAACTTCTCGCTGCACTTGTCTTGGGTGAATTCAAAAGGCAAGATGTAGTTGGGTTGCCAAAAGCGGCGTTCTTTTGCATCTTGTGTAATCAGCGGCGTGCCGCAGAAAGCGCACTTTGCCGACGACTTATCGGGTGGCAATGTGGTGAAAGCGCCACATTGTTGGCACTTCACCTCCACCGTGCTTACGGTTTGTTCTTTCAGATTTTCGTCTGATTGTTTTGCCCATTGTTCGTAGCTGTTCTCCTTAACAGCCGCTGGCGTTAGGTCTAGTTCTTTGGTTGAGCCACAATAGACGCATTCCAGCATCTTACGTTTGGGCGAATATGCCATTATGCCTCCACACGCTTGACATTTGGTTTGTAAGGCATCGTTTATAGTAAAGTCCATAGTTAGGGTTGTTTGTGGATAGCGTTATAAGGGTTATTCTAGGGGTTTGGGAGGGGCACGCGTGCTTGATGTCCATGTAGTTCAGCTGAGCGCAGGTGGCTAATTTGCAATCGAACAGGCCATTCTCATTGCTCCTTTGCCACTGGGCCGCAGTTGCTGTGCGTTGCAGCCGTGCTTTGCTGTTGCGCCTTTACCGGGCACTTGCAAGCAATCGTCCCCCCAATTAACGCAAACTTGAAAATGAAGCCATCCCCTTAGCCCTTGAATGGGGGCGGGAGGTAAGGCCTTTAAGTTGCGAACAGCCATTCTACATACCAGGTGGTGGCGGTGGCGTTGCGCCGAAGAGGGCGGCAAGGGCGGGCACGTTCTTGGCGAAATCCCACGATGCCATGCCGCTGGTCCACACGTATGTATCGCGCGTTAGCTGACCGCTTTGCACCATTTGCTGCAATTGGGGCATGCCGAACGGGCCTTGCTGTTGGCCGTTTACCGAGATGTGGAACGTTGGTTGCTGAGGTGGAGGCGGCGGCATGCCTGGTGCACCTGCACCCACGGCAGGCTGTTGAGGGGCTTGTTGCATGCCCGGCTGTGCCATCTGCCCAGCCATTTGGTTCGTCATTTGGTTGGCCATTGCAAATCCCATGCCCATACCCATTGCGTTTCCGGCAACGTTTCCGCCGCCACTGGCAGCGCCTTCCACAAGCGAGTCGGCGAATTGCATTTGCGTATAAGTGCCCATATTGCCGATAACGCCCATGCTTGTGCGCTTGTCGAGAGCCTTTTCAACGGCTTCGGGCAGCGAGATGTTCTCTACCAAGAACTTCGTTAGCTCCAATCCATATTCCTCAAAGTCGGGCTTCAGCCCCTCGGTAAGGTCAGCAGAGAACTCATTGAGGTTGCTGGCAAGGTCTAGGGCTGCTATTTTACTCTCTCCGAGATAGTCGGTAAACTTAGTGATAACGAAGTTGCGCAGCTGCTCTGTAATGGCTTCGGCGGTGAAATTGCCGCTTGTTCCGGCCACGTTGGTGATGAACTTTCGCGGGTCGGCGTTCACACGGAAACAATAAGAGCCGAAGGCGCGCATGCGGATAGGGCCGAACTCTGGGTCGCGCAGCATGATGGGGTTAGCCGTTCCCCACTTAATGTTGAGGAATTGCTTGGTGTTAACAAAATAAACATCAACCTTGAATGGCGAGTTAAAGCCGTATTTCCAGCCCATAATGGTGCTCAGTATGGGCATATTGTTGGTGCTAAGCACGTGGCGACCCGGTTGGTAGATGTCGGCGAACTGCCCTTCGTTTACCAATATGGCCACTTGGCTTTCGCGCACAATAAGTTGTGCGCCATTTTTTATTTCAGCTTGATAGCGCGGAAAGCGCCATATCATGGTGTCGCTGGTGTTATCAGTCCATTCGATAATGTCTATGAACTCGTTCCTGAGTTTGTTGAAAAGTCCCATACCTTTTAAGTTTTATCCAGTTAATAGTTATGGCACTCGCCCTTATTTGGGCTGTTTACATACCCTCTAAAACAAGCACCATAGTTTTCGCATTTGTAAAGATGATGCAAAAATAGCAATTGTTTTTCAATTTATCAAATAATATTGATGCTTTTTTTTGCTTTGAACACATTTACGTTGCGCATTTATTGCCGCCAAAACAAAAAAGTAAAGCTTGTTATGTACATTTTGCATCTTCGTGCCAAATGCCCTTCATCAAGTAACATTTTCGTATAAACCCCAATCGCCCATTATGCCACTTATCAACTATTTCACGTCGTTTCCATCGCTTCCTGTCCATCTTTCGTTTGCTTGTCGGCATCTTGCCTGTATTATTCTTGACATAGCGTGTGCTACGCCTTCAAGAATAAGACAAGTAAAAGACTCTGCAATACACAAAACGTGTACAGGATCTAACGACCGATTTGGGATAAAAGTAGAAGAACAGGGTTTTGCTCATCCTTTCAGCTTCGTCGACACCTATGATCTTTAACCATGCAACTTGCAAACTCGCGAACGCTAATAGTGTAATCTTTTCGGTGCAAATTTTAACGTTATGAGTGCCCTCGCAGTCCATCAATCGCTCACCATGCCGCAAAAAAACGATTCTCGCGAAGGTGCGTTTTGATGCAAAAAGGGGTAGCTTGTGAATGTCGGCAAAATGAATATTTATTTCTATAAATCGCCATTTGTACCAGTTTTTGGGCTGTTTTCAGCTAAATGTGAGTCGTTTTGATGCTAAATGCAGTGCAATATGCCGCTAAACGCAATGCGTTTTGGTGCTAAATGCAGTGCGTTTTGATGCTAAATGCAAGCTGAAATGGTGCAAAACGCCGTTCAAAATGGTGCAAAACGCGAGGTGAAAAGAATAAATATCCACAGTAATTGTATAAACAAAACCCTTTCTAGCCATGAAAAACATGGCTGAAAGGGGCAAAATAGCCATCAAAAAGTAGGGTTTTAGGGACAAAAAGTGCGTAATTGGGCTTGAAAAAATACGAGTTGGCAACCAAAATAGAAAGGCAAAATGGTGCAAAATGCAGGTTGTTTTCTTAAAAATGGACTAAAAGTGAAATGCCAAAAGCTGAAATCTACGGCTAAAAGCATGCTTTTGGGCCTGTTTTTTCGCTAGAATGGGGTGGCAAGAAAGGTGTGGTTTGTAAATTATTATTACCTAATTTAACTTTAATCTATTTGTTAGGAGCAGCCTGAAAGCAGGTCTTTAACAAACCAATTAGGGTTAAAGCAATTTCATTTACCGCTTGTCTTATAGCATGTCCCCCTAGAAATCGCCGTCAAAACAGCATTTCGGGTTCTGCTCCAAGCGTTCTTTTCTTCTTCTTGACATACAGCACGGTGTAAACGATAGAGAGGGCAATTCCTAACGCAACACATATAATCGAGGCCTCTGGCCCAAACGCTCCACCCGACAAAATGTCTGCCCCGCTTATCCTTGGGGTGATAAGCGGCAGGTAATTTAGTGGCGTACCCGATACGGCACAGCCGAAAACGCCCCCTTCAAGATAGTTCCACGCCCAGTGCATGCCGATGGGCACCCATATCGTTCGGTGGTAGGCGTAGGCCATTCCGAAAAGCCAGCCCGAGGCTAGGGCTATGGCCAACGCTGCCCACAGCGTGGCTCCGGGGTTTCCCAGATGTGCCAGTCCAAAGAGCAAAGACGACGTTGTAAGGCCAACGGCTATGTTCCACTTGTCGGTTATGAGCCTAAAAAGAATGCCGCGGAAAATAACTTCCTCCATCACGCCCACCAACAAGAAAAACGACAGCCAACTGAGCTGACTGGCTATATCGAATTCAATGGTCACAATGCGATAATATCCGCATAGGAATAGGCACACGATTATCGCCAAGAAGTATATGGCAGAAACTGCCCAACCAATGCCCATCATCCGCATCTTGCCCCTAAAAGACAAGCTTTCACTATCCTCCGCATACCAGCTTATATACTTCTTAAAGGCAAATAGCGTAACAACCGCCCCTATTGTGGATAAGGGTACGGCGGCATAGGCAGGAATGTTGCGCAACAACACATACCCAACCACTCCTGGAATAATGGTGAATGCCAAAACGCCTAAGACGAGATAGCAGCCCCACGCAAGGTTGTCGTCTTTTGATATGATAGTCATGTTTGATAAAACTTAGTTCAATTTGCTTGTTTTTGTTATGAACGCTAAAACGTTAATGTTATTTCATATTCAGCTTTAAATTTGACTTTCATTGCTGTTTTAATCCAAATTAGTGAATAAAAGGTGTAGTCGCTATGGCTGTAATTAATTCTCGCATCCAGTGCCCGCAGTTCGTTTTGCACGTTATATAGGTGGCGTTTACTGGCGTGCAGCCTTTGGGCGAGTTCGTCTGGTGTACCTGTATTGCACATCTTGATAAGTCGGTGCAGCCTGTTTCGTCGATGTATTTCGTTTCATGGTTCTATATTCGTTAGTCAATAACGTGGGTTAGTGCATGCCAAAGGCACTGACAACATCACAATGTTGCAAGCAAACAAGCAACCAAGTTTTTCGAGCAATGAAACAGAACGGCATAGAAAAAGCCGAGATTTATTCGTAAATAGGATAAGGATATGCCACCCGCCAATTGCCGAAAACAAGAAACAACCCCAAACAGCAACACGTGAACATTAATAACGTAGTTGGTTAGATGGGCTAATGAGAAGGCCATACACCCAAGCAACACAAGGATAGGGTAGGTACGGGCGTTGCATTTAACCTTTTCGAGCGCGTCGTCGCTAACCAGAGAATAAAACATCATACCTGCAAACACAGACACTACCCCGCAACTTATTGCTCCTACCACATGGTTTTGTACGTAATTTACCATTACAAAGCCAAGGACGTAATACAAACCGAATGCCACACTCATGGCAACATGTGTCTTTTTCATAGAAAGCCACAGCCTGTGTGTCGTTTCCTCCATCATCGGAGCAATGATTATCACCCAAACCCATGCTTTCAGCGAGAAAGATTTTACTCCGTTTATCGTTAGTGATTCGGCGGTGGTTCGAACAAGGTTTGTCATGCAGGATGGTAAAAGAAAATAGCACACAGCAATAAACAGTTCGGCGCATACGGAAAGAACAAGAAACAGAACAATGGTTTTTGTGATGATATACGTACGAGAGCGATTGCTCTTGTCGTACGTGCTGAATAACCTTTTTATACCGATTAGATGTTTCATAAACTAAAATGGATGGATGCTTTTACATTCACTTTTATGTTTTTTGTTTTGAAGTTGTCTGTCGGGTGGCAGCGTTGTTCCTTGGCTTTTCAAAAGTACTCAATATCATCTACCCAAACAAATAAATTGTCTACAAAAACATTTTCGTGCAATTATTTTGCACGAAAGGTGTGCAATATCGCCGCGAACAGGTTTTACAACGAAAGAGAGAGTTTAAAAAGCAACTCGCTTGGGCGCAGGCGTGTTTGCAGATATATCTGTTGTGCGTTGGCATTGTAGGTTTGTTCCAAGCTTGTTGTTCCCCATACATTGTTGTATATGAGTGTTGCCTCCCAGCGTTTTTGGCGATAAGACACAGAAAGGTCGGTGAAAAAGCTGTTGCTTATGCTCTTGTCTTGGCTCTGGAACAACTCGTTTGACAGTTCCACCTGCCATTTCCCCGGTAGGAAATAGAGCCTAAGCCGATGGTGAAGAAAGGTTTGCCGGTTGTTGAATAGGGCGTGGTCTTGGCCTTTTCGCGCGCTTGTGTTATACGAACTCTTGTGTTCAATAGAGAAAACCTCCCACGGATGGTAAGCAATGGCGATACCCGCAGACAGATCGCGCCTTGTAAAGTCTACCACCTCTTTGGTAATTAGCAATTGGTATTTGGTGTCGGAGGCCGAGGCGTTAAGTTCGATAGACGCTTTACCCCAGCCAATAGACTTGCCGATGCCGCCGCTGATGCTGGTGCTGGTGTTGTGACTTGTGTGTTGGGTGGCTCTGCTTTTATAAAACCCGTCTTCGAAAACGCTTTCGTAAAGCGGCAGATTGCTTGTGCGACTGTACGAAAGGCCGAGGTTGCCAAACAAGCCCCGTATCACATCGTTGTACTTCCACGTGTTACTTAGCATGTTGGATGTGGTGGTGTTGAGCTGCGCCTTTCCCTGTATAAGCGAATAATAGTTGGTAAATACAGGAGCCTCGATATATGAAGAGAAGGCGTTGGGCGACAGTGCATGACTGAAAAGCATGTCCGTGCTCCACCTACTTGTTAGCCGATAGTTGGCAAACACAAAGGGTTCGAGACGGAATGTGGGCTTGCTCTCGTCCCCGTATTTTCGATATAGCAGTTCGCCACTTAGCCCTGCGTTAAGCTTTAAGCTAGGGGTGATGTAGCTAAGTGAGGGCATTACGTAAACTTGCGCTTGCGTATATGTGGCGTTAAGGCTGGTGTAGAAGTTGTCTACCCTCATCTTTTGGCGCTTATAGGCCGCCCCGATGTTGTAGGTTATGTACATTCCAAGCAGCTTATGCCTAAATCCCGTGCTGGCATCCCATTCTATTTTTTGCTGCGATATGCGCTCCGTACTGCCGTTGACAAGCAGCAACGAGGAGGGCAGCTCGTTGTAGAGGAAACGCGACTTGATGGAGAATGTGTTGTTGTTGGCCAGGGTTTTAATCCATTCGAAATTGTCTGAAAGCACTTTCTTGTCTCTGTTTGCCCTTTGAAGTATGGGGGCATGGTTCAGAACGGCCTCTCCCCTCGAACGGTTAAAGCCGATATAGCCCTTGGCAACGTTGGCGAAATAATGATTGTCTTTGTTTACTTTATAGGTTAGTTCGGCTGTCCACTCGTTGTTTTTTTCGTTCAACGCCTCGTCTTCTGTAACGCTAACCCCCGTTGTTCCTGCATCGAGATAAGTCTTGCGCGTGTGTCCTGTCACTTTGGTCTTGTCTATTAGGCCATTAACCTGCAACCGCAGGTCGTTGTCTTTGGCGGTTTTAAACAGCCAGTTGGTAGCGAAAACGTGCGTGTCGTTAAAGTTATAACGTTGGTCTGAGATTGAGGGCGTACTTATTGTTACGCTCTCAATCAGCGGGTTGTCCGCATTAAGCGATGCTTTTGCCGTGGTGTAGTCGATGGTTTCGTGGCCAATGTCTTTGCCTGTGTTGTTGGTTTTGTACATCGAAATACTCTGTTTGCTTTTCGAAAACAGCATTTCAAGCAGTTGGGCATCGCGTAACAGCTGTGCCTTGCCTTGTAAAGACGAACCCAAACCGGCTTCAACAACACTTTGCCACACGTTCTTGGCATCATCTTTAAGCACGATGTTGAGTGCGGCCTGGTCGGAAAACTTCACCTTCTTCAATGCTTTTACGGGCTGGTGGTCTTCCAGCACTTGCACATTCTTCACTTGGTTGGCCTTGATGTTCTCGCTGGCCAATGCGTACTTGCCGCCAAGCAGGTCGGCACCTTCGATGTAGAACTTGTTGATGGCCTTGCCTTGATACTTAATTTGCCCAGACGGCGAGACCGACAAGCCAGGCATTTTGGCGATAACGTCGGCAATGCTGCGGTCTTGTTTCTGCATAAATGCAGCCACGCTGTAGGTAAGCGTGTCGCCACTTCGCCTTATTTTTTCGGCTTTCACCTTCACTTCTTTCAGCATAAAGGCATCGTTCTCCAACACAACATCCTGTCCTTGCTTAAAGTTGTTCAGCGCAATACACCTTTTTGCATAGCCAATCATGCTAAACACCAAGCGTTCAGCGGTTTCGGATTGTGGCAATTCGATGGCGAATGTGCCGTCTTCGTTGGTGTTGCAAAAGGCAACGGGCCTGTCGTCACTGGTTCTCAGTGTTACCGACACGCCTTCTAGGGTGATGCCCTTGTTGTTAACCACCCGTCCGCCTATTGTCTGTGCCGTGGCGTTAACACAAAAGGCCGTTAAGAATATAAGTGCAAATATTTTTCGCAAGTGCATCATGAGGCGTTTATTTGTCGAACTCTTCTTTCAGACATGCAGTAAAAGACGCGTCGAGTTTCGTTGGTTTTCCACTAGCATCGAAGTGTTGCGGCTTTGCACCCGTCAGTCGATAGAAAAACTCATCCAGGTCTTTGCTCAACAACGAAAGCATATTGGCCATTTCTTTCGCGCTGCATTTCCTGTATTTCTTCGTTTTGAGAGCGATGGGATGTTTTACATCGTTCGTCATCCCTACACATTCGTAACAGAATTGATTGAGGCTATCGGCAGCGAACAAAATCAGTCCTGGCAGTCCGCAAAGTTTCCATGGCCCTTCGCTAATGGGAATGTCGGGCGTATAAAATGCGCGCCATGTTCGTCCGCGATAAGTGGTGGTGCCCTCGAAACATTTGTAACCCAGTATGGTGGTGTCTTTGTTGGTGAGTTTCCAGCTGAATTTGGGCATGCTTTCTTCATACAAAAGCGTTTCAACAACCTGTTCGGTCACTGTTACTTTGCCTTTATTGGGGAAGTTTTTAAGTACGCAGGTGCTTTCCCAAACACCTGCTAACCCTTCCTTTTTCTTTTCTGCGCGTATCTCATAGGCGTTGCACCCACGCTGTTGCATGCTGTCCGTTATCTCTTGTGCACGTTCAAAATCACGATTGTAAAACCGCGAGTTGCAGCCAATGATATCTAGTATGCAAAGAACTTGCGACTTATTTTTTATTTCTTGATGATGTTGATAGCTAAGCCGATAGGTGATAGACATACCTTTTTCTGTCTGTGCACAGGCGGTTGTAGCACAGACGATGCTCGTAAGAGCCATGATAAATACCTTAGTTTTCATACTTGTTGGGTTTTAATGGTTGCCCAATTTTATTTGGGCAACCTGTTATTTAGCATTCTCTATGCTTACGCAAAGAGTCGAGTTTTTGAAGTTCTCTTCTCATTTCTATTATGGTTTCACACATGTCTATGTACGCATTAACCTTTTCTTGAGGAAGGTCTGCTGGGAGTTTATGAAGTTCACCATCCGATGTTATTACTGCTTGCCAATTAAGGGCGTATGAAGGCGCAGCAAATAATGAAAGGAACAAACCTAAGATAATAATAAATCTTTTCATTCGTTTTCTGTTTTGGGGTTTAACAATAGTAAGGCTTAGGAGTTGAATCATAGATTCTCTTAGCATCAAGATACCTCTCGTAAGCATCGATATACCAGTTTACGAATTCTTGTGGCCAATCAGCAGGTAGATATCCTCGACGACCATCACTAAAAATAACAACCTGAAAAGGTGCGTCACCATGTGCAGCTTTTGCTGTTAACGGTGAGGATAGACCTGTCGCAACAAGTGCAAATATAATAAATAACTTTTTCATTTTCTTTTTTGGTTGATTTAAATGTGCAGGTTTTTTAAAGTCTTAATAGTGTGTGGCCAATTGTTTCGGCCGTAAATGGTGTTTGATTTAAGCCGGTGTCTGTGTTAAGTTTGTTGCTATTCGCGTTTGTCTTCTAAGCTGGCTGGGCTTGTTTTAAGTAAGACAATCAGCAAACGCATTAAGGTTTTATTAAATTGGCAGATTGAAATTGTCAGTCTTTATTTCGAATGCTGAGAGATACCTATCTCTTAACAATTATTTCGTGATATTCTTGTCTGCCGAAGTTGGTGTTTTGTGAATAATGGCTTTTTCGCTGGCGTGATACCCAAAGCTTGCGTGACAAGCTGACATGGGCGCATCGAAAAGCTGAAAACGCATGGTGGTAATGTAAGTAATGCCTATGTTAGAGTAACTTTTACAAGTCTATTTCTCTTAGGTGACAATTATCCTACTCATGCTATTCAAATTTGGTTATATCATTGTGTCTACATCACATTGTTCATGGCAATATTTTAATTGTCCACTTACATTTGCAATTTTACAACTTTTATTTTACATAACCTAATGAAAAGGAGGCAATTTGACATTGAATAACGTTTTAGGGGGGGGGTGTTTAAATTATTTTAACATGAATCGGTGCTATACAAGCGCACTTGCAAGAGGTTTACCAACAATACACAACGATTGACAAGGGAGCGGGCGCAAGCACTTGTTTCATCGTCATGGTATCTGTCACTCGCTTACCGAAAGAGCCAAGGCAGATAGAGGTTCTAAGTGAATCCTTATCCCGAACTGGCGCAATAAGTGCGTGGATACAATGAAGTCGTCTTGACTTTTAATGGTTCTATAAATTGGGTGGAGTTTATTTTCTTTGTGTGGTAAAACCAAGATAAACATTCTGCTCATGCACAAAGTACTAGACGAGGATACGATAAAAACCTGAAATATTGCCCCAAATTGTCTGTGGCAAACCGTGTTTGTGTTTCAGAATGCGATTTGGCGGAAGTTGTTCCATGTGTTCTCTACAAGTTGAAAGCCTGGCTGTCAATGGCAGATTACTTCTGCTTTTCCATGATGTCGCCTTGGTTGGTGGTGAGCAACATCCCCCACAACCGCTCGCGCTGGCCGTTGCAAGCCTACATGTTTTCTGTGTCGTTGCCACTCGCGCGTGTTTACGGCATAATTTTTTTGTATAGTTTTTAGTAATAAATTTAACATTATGAGTGCCTTTTTTGCTCGCCAATTGCCCGTCGCTCGCAAATATTCGATTCTCGCGAGGGTTTGTTTCGATGCAAAAAGGGGTGGCATGTGAATGTTGGCAAAATGAATTTTTATTTAAAAGCATCGCCATTTGCACCTCTTTCGGAGCTATTTGCTGCTAAATGCAGTGCGTTTTGGTGCTAAATAGCGTGCGTTTTGGTGCAAAATGGCGTGCGTTTTGGTGCAAAACGCAAGGTGTTTTGGTGCTAAATGCAGTGCGTTTTGGTGCTAAACGCAAGGCTAAATGCTGCTAAATGCGAAACGGAAAGCATAAATATCCACGACAATTGTATAAATAAGACCCTTTCTAGCCATGAAAAACATGGCTGAAGGGGGCTAAATAGTCATCAATAAGTAGGGTTTTAGGGGCAAAAAGTGGGTAATTGGGCTTGAAAAATTACGAGCTGGCAACCAAACTAGAAAGGCAAAATGGTGCAAAATGCAGGTTCTAGGCTTAAAAATAGACAAAAGCCAAGGTATGAAAGGGCAGAAAAAGGGGCTTTTTGCCTACTTTTTAACCCATGTTTTCGCTAGAACGGAGCGAAAATAAGAGCGGTTTTGTAAAATAAAAGATAACGATTTAAGTTTTTGAGTTGGTGAGTTTTTGAGTTGATGAGTTTTTGATTTTTTGAGTTGGTGAGTTGGTGAGTTGATAAGTTAATGAGTTGGTGAGTTGATGAGTTTGTAAGTTGATAAGTTAATGAATTTGTAAGTTGATAAGTTAATGAATTTGTAAGTTGATGAGGTGGTGAGGTGGTGAGTTTGTAAGTTGGTGAGTTTGTAAGTTGGTGAGTTGGTGAGTTGGTGAGTTTGTAAGTTGATGAGTTGATGAGTTGGTGAGTTTGTAAGTTAATGTCTTCGGGAGTTGTTGGGTTTTAGTGAGTTTATAAGCCAGTGAGTTGACTTGTCTTGCACTCCTCTCGGTTTGTAGAAATATTAAAAGTTAAGACGACTTCAACATAATAATCTAATGTGTTTATCCCCATGAACCGATTTATAGAAGGTTTTGCTTTTCTTTCTTCAATTCGTTATATAAGGCCAAACCTTTCATGGTGAGCAGATACTTCTGGCGAGGATGTCTTGGTGAGTTGGGATAAAGCAAGCGGACGTAACCCTCGCGGACAGCTGGCTTCAAATAAAGATTAAGGAAATTGTCTCTTCCCTTTAATTCTGAAGCATCCATCATGTTCTTCACGGACAACTCCTGATTTTCTATTACAAGGACTAGTCGTTTGATGTTAGCATCATCCGTTTGCAGCTTGTCCTGTACTTGTCCTGCACTTGTCCCGTGCTTATCCTCTTTTTGCTGCGTACTTGTTGCATATGCAAGGTTCGGCTGCACCTTCCATTCGGCAGTGGCATGGATGTGCAAAAAACGATTGCGAAGGTCCCACTTTTCCCCTAATAGCAGATTTCGGAAGAAACGTTCAAGATATACCGCCGTAGTTCGAGTATTTCTCTCGCGCGTACGCGCGCGCGTATTATATATATGGTGTTTGGGTGTAACGAATGCTTGGCATGTTCGGTTTTTCATCCATCATGTTTCTTGCCCTATTTTAGCTTAATAGGCTTTAAAGTAGGTGGCGTTAACGCGGAGAAGGGGGTAAGTTGTGGCGTACATAAAGCCAAATTGTTAACCTATGCGATGGGGGAGTGGGGGATATGTAGCGCGCGATAGGTGGTTTGGTAGAATGGTCAACGTTCTGTTAGCTTTCTGTTTATGGCGTATAAGGGTCTTGGTATATGCCAGCGTTAACATCTAGAAGTATTAAAGGCATGTTCTAAAAATTCCCCGCAAAGGTTCAATTGTTGTTCCTTGTTTTGCTCTTCACTGTCTTTTTGCTTTTATCTGGCATCTTTCGCTTACTCTTTCAGTCGCATAGTTCACTATGCTCCTTCAAGAAGTAAGCAAAACCTGCTCAGCTAAAAGCTAAAAATACAGTAAAGGTTATTTTTAGAATACGCCTAAAAAGCGCAGAAACATCGCATTTTTTATTAAACAATGCAAAAAAATATAGCGTATTACGAAAAAACGTTGTACCTTTAACCCTAGATTTCCCTAAACTTCTTATTAATGCGATGAGAATAAACAAATTTACCGCCTTAGCTGTGGCTCTGGCGATGACTATGGGAGCTAACGCACAACGTAAAGTAACTGCGCCAGCACCTTGTGGACCACTGCCTAACGCCAATCAACTGCGTTGGCATCAATTAGAGACTTATGCTTTCTTGCACTACTCGCTCAATACCTACACCGACCAGGAGTGGGGATTTGGCGATGAAGACCCTATGCTGTTTAATCCCTCTAACCTAGATGCACGCCAATGGGCGCGAACATGCAAAGAGGCAGGCATGAAAGGTATCATACTTACGGCCAAACACCATTGCGGCTTTTGCCTATGGCCATCGAAATACACCGAGTTCTCGGTGAAAAACGCGCCGTGGAAAAACGGAAAGGGCGACGTGGTGCGCGAACTGGCCGATGCTTGTAAGGAGTATGGGCTGAAATTTGCCGTGTACCTGTCGCCGTGGGACCGCAACCACGCCGAGTATGCACGCCCCGAATACGTTACTTATTTCCGTAACCAGCTTGAAGAACTGCTCACCCAATATGGCGAGATGTTCGAAGTGTGGTTCGACGGAGCTAATGGCGGCACGGGATATTACGGCGGAGCAAACGAGGAACGCAAGATAGACGGCGCCACATATTATGATTGGCCCAAAACGTTTGAGATGATACACAAATGGCAACCCAAACTGGCCATCTGGGGCGACCGTGCTGAACTGCGGTGGATTGGTACGGAGAAGGGTTACGCCGGATTGACAAACTGGTGTACGATAGACTACGCGTTTAATATGCCGCAAGACACTTTGATGCACGGACAGGAGAATGGTAAGCACTGGTCGCCAGGCGAGTGCGACACGTCTATACGTCCAGGGTGGTTCTATCACGAAAACGAAGACTCGAAGGTAAAGAGTCTTCGTAAGTTGGTAGACACCTATTACGAGTCGGTTGGCCGTAATGCCTCGCTGTTGCTCAACTTCCCCATCACGCGCGAAGGGCGCATCCATCCCATCGATTCGGCTCATGCCGTGGCTATGGCGCGCGTTATCAAGGCCGAACTGGCTAACAACTTGGTGCACCAAGCCAGCGTAACGGCATCGCAAGTGCGCGGAGGCAGTGCCAAGTATGGCGCACAAAAGGCCGTAGACAACAGCACCGAAACCTATTGGGCCACCAACGATGGCGTTACGCGGGCATCGCTAACGCTTAGCTTTAAACGCCCAACAGCAATAAATCGCTTTATGGCGCAAGAGTATATCGCACTGGGTCAGCGCGTGAAGAGTTTCTCGCTCGAAGCGTTGGTGAACGGAAAATGGGTGCAGCTGCGCGACGAACGCGCGCCCGAAGGTACAACGGGACTGACCACCATTGGCTATAAGCGCATCGTTTGTTTCCCCACGGTAAAGGCTACGCGCCTGCGTTTCACCATCAATAGCGCAAAGGCTTGTCCGCTGATAAGCAACATTGGCGTGTATTGTGCACCCGCATTGCCCGAAGATGCCGTGCAATTGCCTGCCGCGGTGCTTGCTCAAGCCAACGAAAAGCAGGAAGAACCCGAACGCCTCCTTATTTCTGTGGGCTATGATAACCCGCGAGAGCTGCTCATTGACGTGCAAGAAAAGCGCGTATGCCATAGTCTTACCTATGTTCCCAGGGAGGATACGAAATACGGATTGGTGCTTAACTATGAGATATATGCATCGGACGACCTCGTAACATGGAAACGCTGGCTGGGCGGAGAGTTCTCGAACATCGAGAATAACCCCGTACCCCAGACCGTGAAGTTGCCTGCAATACCCACACGTTACCTTAAACTGGTGGCCACAAGGCTGGCACAAGGTGAGAATATGGCAAGGAATGATTTAATTGTGAGGTAGATATAAGTGGTAAAGGAGTAAGTAGTAAAAGGAGTAAGTTCGAGGAGTAAAGGAGTTATGGAGTAAAGGAGTTAAGCCGTATGCTTGGTTGCAGAGGGGTAGACATCCTTGTTAACTCGTCAACTCGTCAACTTGTCAACTAACAAAAGCGGCCTCACCCCCAACCCCTCTCCAAGGGGAGAGGGGCGTAATATGTAATGCTACAACAAGGCTAACTAACGCAACAACGAATGTTTTAACAAAGCCACAAAGACAACAACGAATGGCTTAACAAAGCCATAAGGCCAACAACGAATGTCTTAACAAAGTAAATATAAAAGCAACAGCTCAATCCAATAAGGCATACCACTCCCCTCTCCCCTTGGAGAGGGGTTGGGGGTGAGGCCAGTTGGGCCAGTTAGGGGCTATGAGTAAGACTCCTTAATTAATAAGAACATGCAACAAACGAATTCAAAACCAAACGCTACAAGAACAAACCCCATCGCATGGGTGCCTTCCGTCTACTTTGCCATGGGACTTCCCTTCGTGGTTCTCAACATGGTGGCGGTGCTAATGTTCAAAGGTTTGGGCGTGAGCGACAGCAAAATAACCTTTTGGACCTCGCTCATCATGATGCCTTGGACCTTCAAATTCTTGTGGAGTCCGTTCTTGGAGCTATATCGCACCAAGAAATTCTTTGTCGTAACCACCCAGTTGGTTACGGGTGCGGGGTTCGCTCTCGTGGGGTTGGCGCTCCAATTACCCCACTATTTCACCGTGTGTATAGCCTTGATGGCCATTATCGCGTTTAGCGGAGCCACCCACGACATCGCTACAGACGGCGTTTACATGGCCGAATTGAGCAAGGAAGACCAAGCGCGCTTTATCGGTTGGCAAGGCGCTTTCTACAATATAGCCAAGATTGTGGCCTCTGGCGGACTGGTTTGGCTGGCCGGTTGGCTGCTGAAACACTACGGCGGCGTTAAAGGTGCGCCAGAGTCGGTGATGCATTCGGCTGCCGTACAAGCATGGATGGTGGTGATGATTGCTTTGGGCGTACTGATGTTTCTTTTGGGATTGTACCACACGCGCATGCTGCCCCAAGGCGGAACACGCACGGAGAAACGTATGACTGCGGCCGAAACCTTCAAAGAACTGGTGCGCGTGCTGAGCGATTTCTTCACCAAACGCCACATCGTTTACTACATCTTTTTCATTATTCTCTATCGTTTTGCCGAGGGATTTGTGATAAAAGTGGTACCGCTCTTCCTCAAAGCTGGGCGCGAAGTGGGCGGACTGGGGCTTAGCGAAGAAGAAATCGGCTTGTTTTACGGCACGTTTGGTGCGGCCGCCTTCGTGCTTGGGTCGATATTGGCAGGCTATTACATCTCGCACTTTGGACTTAAACGCACGTTGTTCTCGCTGTGTTGCGTGTTCAACTTACCCTTCGTGGCCTACACGTTGCTATCGTGGTATCAACCCGAAAACGGCTTACTCATTGGCGGAGCGATAACGCTTGAATACTTCGGCTATGGCTTTGGGTTCGTGGGACTAACCCTTTTCATGATGCAACAGATAGCCCCTGGCAAACACCAAATGGCACATTACGCCTTTGCATCGGGCATTATGAACCTCGGTGTGATGTTGCCTGGCATGGCTAGTGGGTTCTTCAGCGATTGGTTGGGCTACAAACATTTCTTCATTTTCACCCTCGTGGCCACCATTCCCGCATTCCTCATCACCTATTTCGTGCCGTTTACGTACGAGGATAAGAAATAAAAAGCCTCACCCCCAGCTCCTCTCCAAAGGGGAGAGGGGAGTAATATGCAGGGTTACAACAAAACAATATAATAACATTTGCAAAGCCAAACAGCAACCATAAACAAAGCAACAACAAGGCATACCACTCCCCTCTCCCCTTGGAGAGGGGCTGGGGGTGAGGCCGTAAAATAAATTACCCATAATTCCCAAGTCCTCTTGCCGCGCCACAGCCGCAAGTCAAGGCGCGAAGAGAGGCATTATAAAGATATGAAAGAACTAAAAGACATCATGCCCTGGGAGGAACGTCCCGCAGGTTGCGCCGATGTAATGTGGCGTTATTCAAAGAATCCCGTCATCGGACGTTACCACATCCCCACATCAAACAGCATTTTCAACAGTGCCGTAGTACCCTTTGAAGATGGTTTCGCTGGCGTTTTCCGTTGCGACAACAAAGCCGTGCAGATGAATATCTTTGCTGGATTCAGTAAGGATGGCATCAACTGGGACATCAATCACGAACCTATCGTGTTCGAGGCAGGCAATACCCAGATGATAGAATCGGAGTATAAGTACGACCCGCGCGTAACTTGGATTGAAGACCGCTATTGGATTACATGGTGCAACGGCTATCATGGTCCTACAATCGGCATCGCCTACACCTTCGACTTCAAGTGTTTCTACCAATGCGAAAACGCCTTCTTGCCTTTCAATCGCAATGGCGTGCTCTTCCCACAGAAGATAAACGGCAAGTTCGCCATGCTTTCGCGCCCCAGCGATAACGGTCATACGCCCTTCGGCGACATATATCTAAGCTATAGCCCCGATATGAAATACTGGGGCGAACATCGCTGCGTGATGAAGGTAACGCCTTTCCCCGAGAGCGCATGGCAATGCACTAAGATTGGTGCAGGCTCTGTTCCGTTCCTTACTGATGAGGGTTGGCTGATGTTTTACCACGGCGTTATCACCACATGCAATGGTTTCCGCTATTCGATGGGTGCCGTATTGCTCGATAAAGATAATCCCGAACGCGTGCTTTATCGCACTCGTCCTTATCTGCTTGCGCCTGCCGCACCCTACGAACTGCAAGGCGATGTGCCCAACGTTGTGTTCCCCTGCGCTGCTCTTAGCGACGGCGAACGCGTAGCCGTGTACTACGGAGCTGCCGATACCGTGGTGGGAATGGCCTTTGGATATGTAAAAGAGATTATCGACTTTGTGAAGAATAACTCGATTGTATAAGGTTGAGGAGTTGTTATTGAGGAGTTAAGGAGTTATGAAGTTAAGGAGTTAAGCCGTTTGCCTTGTTGCAGAGTGGCGAACTTTCTCGTTAACTCACTAACTCATCAGCCTATAAACTGAGAAACTTATCAACTCATCAACTCAATAACTCACCAACTCATAAACTCAAAAACTCACCAACTCACCATCTCGTCAACTTATAAACTCAATAACTCACCAACTCAATAACTCATAAACTAAAATAGAAATGAAACGTCTTCTATTAGCCGCAGCATTAGGTTTCTCGATGCTAAGTGCCCATGCAGCCGACGCCAACTACAATGTTGTGCCGTTGCCAAAGAGCGTTGTGATGGCCAAAGGCAAGCCCTTTAACCTCACAAGTGCAACAACCATCGTGTACGAAGGTACTAATCCCGAGATGAAACGCAACGCGCGGTTCCTCTCCGAGTACATCCAGCAAGTTTCGGGCATACGTACCAGCTTGCTAGACAAGCGCGACAAGAAGGCTGCTGCCATCGTTCTAACCATCGATCCCAAGGTAACAGGTGCCGAGGCTTATCGCCTTACTGTCAACAACAAGCAGGTAACAATCGCCGCAAGCACGCCGGCGGGCGTGTTCTATGGCATTCAGACTCTGCGTAAGGCGTTGCCCGTGCAAACCAATGGGGCCGACGTAACCCTGCCTGCCGTGACTGTTGCCGACGAACCACGCTTTGGTTATCGTGGTATGATGCTCGATTGCGCACGCCATTTCTTCCCCCTAAGCTTTGTTAAGAAGTTTATCGACATCTTGGCTTTGCACAACATGAACGTATTTCACTGGCACCTAACCGAAGACCAAGGCTGGCGTTTGGAGATAAAGAGCCATCCCGAACTCACCGCTAAGTCGTCAATGCGTTCGGGAACGGTTATCGGTCACAACGCAATGGTAGACGATAGCATCCCTCACGGCGGTTTCTACACGCAACAAGAGGCGCGCGAGATTGTGGAATATGCACGCCAACGCCACATCACCGTTATCCCCGAGATAGACATGCCGGGCCACATGTTGGCCGCATTGGCTGCTTATCCCGAACTGGGATGTTCGGGCGGACCCTACGAAGTGGGGCATCGCTGGGGCGTATATAAAGATGTGTTGTGCCTTGGAAAGGAGAGCACGTACAAGTTTGTGCAAGATGTAGTGGACGAAGTGGTGGACATCTTCCCCGCAAAATACTTCCATATCGGTGGCGACGAGTCGCCAACCATCATGTGGGAGAAGTGTCCTAAGTGCCTACAAAAGGCGAAAGAAGAGAACACCGACATCAAACACCTGCAACAGTACTTCACCAATAGGGTTGAAAAGTACCTTAACAGCAAGGGAAAGAGCATCATCGGATGGGACGAAATCCTTGAAGGCAAAATCAACCAAAGCGCCACCATCATGGCTTGGCGTGGCGAAAAGAACGGGTTTGATGGTGCCATAAAGGGTCACGACGTTGTGATGACACCCAGCTCGCACGTTTATTTCGACCATTATCAGGCCAAAGATACCAAGCACGAGCCTGATGCCATCGGCGGTTTCTCGCCTGTTGAGAAGGTTTATTCTTACGAACCAATACCCGAAAGCCTTCCTGCCGATGCCAAAAAGCGTATCTTTGGTGTGCAGGCTAACCTCTGGACCGAGTACATTCCTTACACCACGCAGGCCGAATACATGATTATGCCACGTATGGCGGCCTTGGCCGAGGTGCAATGGACACCCGCAGCGAAGAAGAATTTCGATGATTTCAGCAAGCGCGCGCACCGTCTTAGCGACCTTTACGACCGCTACGGCTATCAGTATGCACGCCATTTGTGGAAAGACAAAGCCATACCCACCTCTGCTGTGTGGTAAATAACATACCGCTGGCAGCCATTTCGCCGTAAGCCCTAACTATGGGTTGTGGCGAGATGGCTGCCTCTTTTCGTTATCAATACCACCCCTCTTTATATATAAAGGTATATTTCACATCTTCTTAATAGTATCCAACACATGCACAGAACATTCCTCACCTTGCTGCTTCTGGTGGCTTCGCTCTGTCCCAAAGGGGCGCAGGCGCAATCGGTTATCCCGCAACCTAGGGAGATAACCATGAGCAAAGGCTTCTTCACTATTAAGCCCAACACGCCCGTTGAACTGGATTTCGAGGGCGAAGAGGCACGCCAAATGAAGGCCTACATACGCCAAACCTTGGGCTTGAAGGTGTTTAAAGGAAAGGTAATCAGTAAAGTTCCGGCCATAAGACTTAACTTGTTGCGGATAAAAGAGCCGTCTTGCTACGGTAGAACGTTCCCCGAATATTATACCCTAGACGTAACGCCCGAACGAATAACCATCATGTCGCATACCACAACAGGCCTGTTTTATGCCTTGCAAACCCTTCGGCAGCTTATGGTAGAGGGCAATAAGGTGGCTTGTGCCAAGGTGAATGACCAGCCACGCTTTCCTTATCGTGGCATGATGCTCGACTGTTCGCGCCATTTCTTCACGCCTCAGTTCATCAAAAAGCAGCTCGATGCCATGGCTTACTTTAAGCTAAACCGCTTTCATTGGCACCTAACCGATGGCGGAGGATGGCGTTTGGAGGTGAAGAAATACCCCAAACTGATTGAGGAAACGGCCTACCGAACCCAAAACGACTGGACTAAATGGTGGCGCGAACACGACCGACGCTACTGCCACGCCAACGATTCGGGGGCTTATGGCGGATATTATACGCAAGACGAAGTGCGCGACATCGTGGCATACGCGGCCAAAAGGCACATCACCGTGATACCCGAAATAGAGATGCCAGGCCATAGCAACGAGGTGTTTGCGGCCTATCCAAACCTCACTTGCGAGGGTAAGGCCTATACCAGCCCCGACTTCTGCCCCGGAAACGATAGCGTGTTTACCTTTCTCGAAGGTGTACTCACCGAGGTGATGCAGCTCTTCCCCTCCGAATATATCCACATCGGGGGCGACGAGGCTTGGCAAGAGAAGTGGAAAACGTGCCCCAAGTGCCAGCAGCGAATGAAAGACGAGGGGCTGAAAGATACCCACGAGCTGCAAGCCTACTTCATCATGCGCATCGAAAAATTCCTTAATGCCCACGGCCGAAAGCTGTTGGGATGGGACGAAATCATGCAAGGCCGATTGGCACCGAATGCCGCGGTGATGTCGTGGACGGGCGAAGAGGCGGGCTTGAAGGCTGCAAAGGCTGGTCATCACGTGGTGATGACACCTGGCGCATACTGTTATCTCGACATGTATCAAGACGTTCCGTTCACCCAACCCAAGGCTATGGGCGGCTATGTTCCGCTTGAAAAGGCTTATTCTTACGAGCCAATAGCCCATAAAGAGTCGGCCGACACGCTGGAAAAATTCATCGACGGCGTGCAAGGAAACCTTTGGACCGAGGAAGTGCCTACGCCCGAACATGCCGAGTATATGCTTTATCCGCGAATGTTGGCCATTGCCGAAGTGGGTTGGACCCGCAACCGTCCGCCTTACGACAACTTCCGCCACCGCACCATACAGGCACTCGACCGCATGAAGGCTATGGGCTACAACTTCTTCGACCTGCGAAACGAACGCGGACGCCGCGAAGAATCGCTAACGCCCGTAACGCATTTGGCTGTTGGAAAACCCGTAACTTATCTTTCGCGTTACACGGAGAAGTATCGCGGAACGGGCGATGGCACACTTACCGACGGACGTCGGGGCGACTGGGTGTTTAAGGGCGACCGCTGGCAAGGCTTTATTGGCGGCGAATGTATGGATGCCGTGATAGACCTTGGGGCGGAAACAGAACTGCACGAGGTATCTGCCGACTTCCTACAATCGATGGGGGTAGACATCGCTTTCCCCGACAGTGTAGAGCTATTGGTGTCTGCTGATGGGCAGAACTACACCTCGTTGCAACGCCGCGACGTGGAACGGCACGACAAACGCGAGTATTTCATCGAACCCTTCACGTGGAAAGGAACGGCCAAAGCACGTTACGTACGCTTGCGGGCCAAGCAAGGTGCCGAAGGCGGATGGGTGTTTTGCGATGAAGTGAAAGTGTGGTAGAGGAAGTATTTAAAGGTGAAAAGGCTTTTAAAGGTGAAAAGGTGAAAAGGTGAAAGGGTGAAAAAATGGCTAACGCCTATTAAAGGTGAAAAAGTGAAAGGGTGAAATGGTGAAAAGATGGCTAACGCCCTTTAAAGGTGAAGGGGTGAAAGGGTGAAAAGGTGAAAAAATGGCTAACGCCCTTTAAAGCTGTCTATCGGTTCCTAGATTTCTAGTTCAGTCTAGCTTTCGGACAAGTCGGACAAGTCAGACAAGTCAGACCTGTCCTATTAGCCTAACGCCACCTCTGCATTTGGCTTAACTCCTTAACTCCTTAACTCCATAACTCCTTATAACAAACTCAAACAACAAATTATGCGACTATTTCTCATTGCCGTTTTATCGGCCATTACTATTGCCGCGCAAGCTAGCGATACGCTTTTTGTGCAGCAGCCGCAATACCCCATACTCATCGAACGCCACGACAACATCCTGATGTTGATGCGTATCGATGCCAAAGAAACGGGCACGCTGAACGCCCTAACATTAGACTTGGGCAACACACCGCGCCAGCAGATAAAAGCCTTAAAGCTATATTATGGCGGCACAGATGCCAGGCAAGACTACGGCAAACGCCGTATGAAACCCGTGGAGTACATCACCAACTTCACCCCAGGACGAACAATGGAGGCCATTCCTTCGTACTCGGTGAAACAAGACGAGGTGCAACCCACGCAATCCACTGTTACCCTGCGTAGCAAACAAAAGCTTTTCCCCGGCTACAACTTCTTTTGGGTGAGCATCGAAATGCAACCCACAGCCGCCTTGCACACCACTTTCAACATCGCTTTGCGCGAGGCTCTGGGCGACAACAGCCCACTGACGGTTGAAAACGTGGGCCAACCTGCACCACTTCGCCGTATGGGTATCGGCGTTAAGCATGCTGGCGACGATGGCGTGGCCGCCTATCGCATCCCCGGACTGGTTACAACCAATCGCGGAACATTGCTCGGTGTGTACGATGTACGCCATAACAACAGCGTAGACTTGCAAGAATACGTCGACGTTGGCCTTAGCCGCAGTACAGATGGCGGTCGTTCGTGGGAGCCAATGCGCCTCCCCATGTCCTTTGGCGAGACTGGCGGGCTGCCCAAAGCACAAAACGGCGTGGGCGACCCCAGTATACTTGTAGACACAAAGACCAACACGGTGTGGATTGTTGCGGCATGGACGCACGGCATGGGCAACGAACGTGCGTGGTGGAGCTCGCAACCGGGCATGGATTACAACCACACGGCACAATTGGTTTTGGTGCGAAGCGACGACGATGGCCAAACATGGTCGGAACCGATAAACATCACTTCGCAGGTGAAACTGCCCGAATGGTATTTCCTTTTGCAAGGACCAGGCCGCGGCATCACCATGACTGATGGCACTCTGGTGTTCCCCATACAGTTTATTAAAGCCAATCGCGAGCCGTCGGCAGGTATTATGTACAGCAAAGACCGCGGTAAGACGTGGCACATCAACAAGCCTGCACGCGACAATACCACCGAAGCGCAAGTGGCCGAAGTGGAGAAAGGTGTGCTGATGTTGAACATGCGCGACAACCGCGGAGGAAGTCGTGCTGTGTGTACAACGCGCGACCTAGGCGCCACTTGGACCGAGCATCCCTCTTCGCGCAGTGCCCTTATCGAGCCTGTTTGCATGGGTAGTCTTATCAGCGTTAAGGCTAAGGACAATGCTTTGAAACGCGACATCTTGCTTTTCTCCAATCCCAACTCTACCAAACACCGCAACAACATCACCATTAAGATGAGTCTTGATGGCGGAAAAACGTGGTTGCCCGAACATCAGGTGTTGCTCGATGAGGGTCTGGGTTGGGGTTACTCGTGCCTTACGATGATAGACCGCGAAACCATTGGCATTCTCTACGAAAGTAGCGTTGCCCAAATGACCTTCCAACGCATTCCCTTGAAAGACTTGATGAAGTAACAATGGGTGTGCTTTAACCCGCAACAAAGTTTCGGCCGAGAACTGCGAATGTGGTTCTCGGCCGTATTTTTGTGCTGTATGCGTGCTGGTATGTTATTCCTTAGCGGGCAATATTCGCTTATACATTCTAATCGTAAGGGGTAAGTCCCCAAACCGTTCCATGTTCTCATTTCTTGTTTTTCCTACCTCGCTAAGGCTAAATCCACATTTCTTGTAAAACTCAATGGAGTTTTGTTCCCTGCTGTTTAAAGCCTCCACCGTAAGGAACAGGGTTGAAGAGAGTTTGTCGTTTCTTGCGTATTCTTCAATGCTTGCAATAATAAAACTTCCTATTCCTTTTCTTTGTTTTTCTTCGGCAACAACAAGATAGTCTATTTCTATCGCAGCGTATTTTTCTTGAATCCAAAAGTGTTCTTCATCGAAATGGGGAAAGAAATCGGTCTTTTGGCGCATCTCTATCATGTGTTTGTCTTCGCTGTTTAGTGTTAGTGCGTCTTTACTAAGGGCGAAGAAGGCTATAACCTTTTCTTTTTCGTACACCAACCACAGATGCGATAGCCCCAGTTCTATGTGTTTTTGCAGGCCTTTATGTTTATTGCGGATAAAATCATCCATCTGTTTTATGCCGCATTTAAAATTTAAAAGGGCTGAAATATCCTCAGCCCTTTCACAATAGATATCATAATTTTCTAGAGTTCCCATCTCATTTTGTATTTTTCCAACGCTTTTTTTAAGCGTTCTTGAACTGCCTTCTCCTCTTCATTAAGTTGTCCCTTGGCAACACGAACAACGGCATCGCGAATCTCATCCGCAATGTCTCCCTCAATAGGAGGTCGGTGCGACTTAATACCTAACATGTTAGTAATCTCTTTGTTGTTACTTTGCAAAGTTAGCTGTTTTTGTTTATAGTGCAAAACAAAAGCGGGGAAAAGGCGTTCATGTTGACTTCTTTCAGTGAAGTTGTCTTGACTTTTAATGGTTCTATAAATTGGGTGGAGTTTATTTTCTTTGTGTGGTAAAACCAAGATAAACATTCTGCTC
>ERZ773059.246-NODE-246-length-30480-cov-19.231454_pt1 | contig 30480 bp, 21 predicted proteins | sample MGYA00580514_ERZ773059 | MGnify/ENA primary metagenome ERZ773059 (study PRJEB29015, sample SAMEA2737981) | human oral metagenome | biome: human oral; feature: human-associated habitat; material: dental | place: China | collected 2056 ...
AGTGCGTTTTGGTGCTAAATGCAGTGCGTTTTGGTGCAAAACGCAAGGTAAAATGGTACAAAATGCAGTGCAAAATGGTGCTAAACGCAAGGCAAAAAGCATAAACATCCACCGCAAATGTATAAACAAAGCCTTTAAGAACCATGAAATACATGGCTAGAAAGGGTAAAATGGTCGTTAAAAAGTGGGTTTTTGGGGTCTAAAAGTGGGTTTTTGGACTGCAAAAATCATAGGTTGACAACCAATCTAGAAGGGCTAAATGGTGCAAAATGGAGGTGGTTTTCTTAAAATTGAACATATTGTAAAGCGTGAAAGGTTAGAAATAGGGGCGATTTACCTACTTTATGGCCTATATTTTCGCTAGAACGGAGCGAAAATTAGAATGGTATTGTAAAATAAAAGATAATGATTTAAGATTTGAGTTGATGAGTTTGTGAGTTTTCCAGTTTGTAAGTTGATGTGTTCGGGAATTGTTGGTCTTTCGTGAGTTTATAAGCCGTTGGTTTGGTTTGTTCTGCACTTCGTGTTTGAGAACGGTGTTTGTCTTGTGTTGGCATCACAGAGAGAACAAACGCCTTTTAATGTATAGAAACATTAAAAGTCAAGACGACTTCAGTATAAATTCTTGTTGGGCAGTCTGGTTTGGCTAGTTTATCTAGTTGCGCTAGTTCATCTAGCCTTCTAGAAAATCTAATTCTCCCAGTTAATCTAGCTGTTCTTCTTATAACTCCAAACTGCCCATACGCTCATGATGGTGGCCATGGAGGCGAGGATGGCGAGTTGGGTAGTTAGTCCGCTTAGTGCCGTACCGCGAATAAACACCGAACGAGCAGCATCGATATAGTGGCGCACTGGCACAATCCATGTAAGCGTTTGTGCCCAATTGGGCATGCTGCGCACAGGCGTGAACAAACCACTGAGCAACATCATACAAGTCATGATGAACCACATTACGAGCATGGCTTGCTGCATGGTGTCGCTGTAATTGCTGACGATAAGTCCGATGCTGCTGAATATTATGGCTAGCAGCACCATAAATAGGTAGAGTAAGGCCACGTTGCCCACGGGCGTGATGCCATAGATGCCCCATGCAAGTAGCAAACAAAGGGTATAGATTACCAAGCCAAAGACCCAATAGGGTATGAGCTTGGCCAAAATAAACTGCGTTTTGCCCACAGGCGTTACGTTTATCTGCTCGATGGTGCCCGCCTCTTTCTCGCCTACGATGTTAAGCGCAGGCAAAAAGCCGCAAACCATAATCATCACCATAGCCATAAGTGCCGGAATCATGTTCACCTTGTAGCTCTCGTGGCGGTTGTATAGGGTGTTTGCGGTTATGGTTTGCTGATGGGGCGAGGGCAGGGGGCGGTTGTTCAGGCTTGTGCTTGTAACGATGTTGGCTAGATATACGCTGCCCAAGCCGCCCTTGGTGCCGTTTGTGGCGTTGGCGGCAACGAACACTTGCGGACTTTTGCCCAGCGTTAGTTCTCGTTCAAAGTGCTGCGGGATAACCATTACCACGTCTGTCTGTCCCTTCTCCACGCTTGCTATGGCCTCTTTATACGATGAGGCCATGCCGTTGAAGTGGAAATAGGTGGAGTGTTCTACCTTGCTGACGATTTGGCGCGATAGGGTTGAGCGGTCGTTATCTACGATGCTCACCGTTATGTTGCGCACTTCCATCGTGGTAATCCATGGTGCAATGCACATGATAAAGATGGGATAGACCACCACAAGTCGCATAACAAAGGCGTTGCGACGTATCTGTATCCATTCTTTTTGTAGGAGAGATTTGAACATAGTTAAGGAGTTAATGGAGTTAAAGGAGTTAAAGGGTTGAAGGAGTTAAAGGAGTTAAGGAGTTAAGGAGTTAAGCCAATAGCATGGCTGCTATATTCTTTAACTTGTAAGCGGAACCCAACTGTTCTGCACCCTTTATCTCTTTAAATACGTTAACAAGCAACAAGAGTGTTAGCCACTCTGTAACAGGACATACGGCTTAACTCCTTAACTTCTTAACTCCTTAACTCCTCCACTATTCAAGCCTAATATTAAACTTCTTCAATGCTATACCAAGTATCAACGCTGCCATTGCAGCGAGTATCATCAGTTCTTTTATCACCATATCTAGCCCCACGCCCATAATCATTAGCTTGCGAATGGCAGCGATGAACCATCGTGCGGGAATGATACATGTTAGCCATTGCAGTACCTGTGGCATGCTTTCGATGGGATATATCATGCCCGATAGCAGGATGCTGGGCATCAACATCACCATACCCGATATGAGCAGGGCTTGCAATTGGGTGCTGGCCAACACGCTAATGAGCAAACCTATGCACAAGGCTAGGAAGATGTAGAGCAGGCTGAGCGCGAAAATGGCGGACAGGTTGCCTGAGAGCGGTACGCCCAAAACGAAATGTGAGATGCCTAAGATGATGCACAAGATGGCAATAGACAAGAGAAAATAGGGCACGGCCTTGGCGATGAGCATCAGTAAAGGGCGCGCTGGCGACACAAGAAGTACTTCCATCGTGCCACGTTCTTTCTCGCGAACGATGCTTACCGAGGTCATCATGGCGCAGATAAGCAAGAGCAACATGCCTATGATGCCCGGAACAAAGTTGTAGGCACTTTTCATTTGCGGGTTGTATAGTAGTCGGGTGCTCACCATTGGCGTGCTGCCGATGCTTACTTTGCTACCCTGTTGCAGGGTTTGGACAATGATTTGCGAGGCGTATGCGGCTTGCAAACTCGACATATTGGGGTCGGTGCCATCGGTAATAAGCTGTATGCGCGCGCCACCATCGTAACGATGGTCGGCAAAACGTGGCGAAAACGCCACGGCGAGGTCGGCTTTTTGGTTGCGAATAAGCTGTTTGGCCTTCTCAACAGTGGGTGCGTTGTAGGTGTAAACGAAGTATTCGGAAACGTCGAGCCGCTCTACAATCTGCTGCGCAGCATTGTCCCACGGCGTGGTTACAACCACTAGGCGCACGTTTCGCACGTCGGTAGAGATGGCAAAGCCAAAGAGCAACATCATTACTAGCGGCATGCCGAAGAGTATGAGCATGGTGCGGCGGTCGCGTAGGATGTGCCGCACCTCCTTGTTGACGAATGAAAAGAATGTTTTCATCATTCACTCCTTTCTGCATTGCGGGCAAGGAGGGTGAACACCTCGCCCAAATTGTCTTTCGCGTATTGGCGTTTCAGCTGTTCGGGCGTGTCTAATGCGCGTATCTTTCCATCCACCATGATAGACAATCGGTCGCAATATTCGGCCTCGTCCATATAGTGTGTGGTTACGAATACGGTGATGCCACCCTGCGCCGCCTCGTAAATCAGTTCCCAAAACTGGCGTCGGGTGTTGCCGTCTACGCCGCCCGTGGGTTCGTCTAAGAACACAACTTCGGGCCGATGCAGTATGCTTACCGAGAAGGCTAGCTTTTGTTTAAAGCCCAAGGGGAGGGTTTTAACTAGTCGGTTGGCCTCGTTTTGCAAGGTCAGTCGGTTGAGCAACTGTTCTGTTTTGCGCTTGATGTCGGCCGAACTCATGCCGTAGATGCCGCCAAAAAGACGGATGTTCTCTGTAACGGTGAGGTCTTCGTAGAGCGAAAAACGCTGACTCATGTAGCCGATGCGCCGTTTGATGGCCTCGTGTTGTGTGCTAACGTCTAGCCCAGCCACGGTAGCCTTGCCGCCCGACGGCTGACTAAGGCCCGATAGAATGCGCATGGCAGTGGTTTTGCCCGCACCGTTGGCACCGAGAAAGCCGAATATTTCGCCCCTGCGAACATCGAACGAAATGTCGTCTACGGCATTAAACGTGCCGAAGGTTTTTACCAAGTGGCTCACGTGGATAATGGTTTCGGCTTGGCTCAGGTTGCGTGTGGCGTTGTCGGTGGTGGGAGTTGGCGTTGACTCGCACACCTTATTAATATATAAGGGGTGTGTGGGTGGCGTGTGGAGAGATTGTGGCAGGGGTGGCGTGGTTATCTCGTCGCATCGTTTTATCTCCTCTTGGTAGGGCGTAGAAACAAGGATGGTGATGCCTTGTTGTTTCAAACGGGCAAGCATGTCCCAAAACTCGGTGCGCGAAACAGGGTCGACACCTGTGGTTGGCTCGTCTAATAGCAGCACGCTGGGTTGGTGAATAAGTGCGCAACTAAGGGCTAGCTTCTGTTTCATGCCGCCCGATAGCGCACCTGCGCGCCGCCGTTTAAAGGGCTCTATCTGTCCGTATATGTCCTTCACGTTATGATAACCGGCCTCAATGGTTGTGCCGAAGAGGGTGGCGAAGAAACGTAGGTTCTCTTCAACGGTAAGGTCTTGATACAAACTGAACCGCCCCGGCATGTAGCCCACGCACTGTCGAATGTGTTTTAGTCCGCTCACCACGTCGAAACCATCTACCGATGCCGTGCCGCTGTCGGGCAAAACCAAGGTGGCAAGGATGCGAAACATCGAGGTTTTGCCTGTTCCGTCGGGGCCGATAAGTCCGTGCAGCGACCCTTTGGCCACGCTAAACGAGAAATCCTTCAAGGCTTGTACCTCGCCATAGCTTTTGCAGATGTTGTTTACTTCGATGGCGTTCATAACTTCACTTCTCCATACATGCCTATCTTGATGTAGCCGTTGTTCTTCACACTGACCTTTACGGCGTACACTTGGTCGGCCCTTTCGTCGTCGGTAAGAATGCTTTTGGGCGTAAATTCGGCCTTTGGCGAAATCCATGCAATGGTTCCTTCGTAGGCATGTCGGGTGTCGTCGCCATAATCGGCGAACACCTTTACGCGCTGTCCCACGCGCACTTTGGCCAGTTGGATTGAAGTGATGTAGGCGCGGAGGGTCATGTTACGGATGTCGGCCACTTTGAAAAGCGGTCGGCCGATGCTGGTAAACTCGCCTTGTTCGGCGTATTTCTCCAATACTGTACCCGTTATTGGCGACTTGATGTGGCACTTTTCCAATTGGTCCATCACCTCATAACGTTGTATGTCGGCACCGCTCATCTGGCTGTTAAGGCTACGCGTGCTGTTTTGCAGCAGCGACAGTTGCCCCTGCAATTGCTTTTGTAGCACGGCCACGGCGTTTTCGGCGTCGTCTAGTTGCTTGCTGGTGGCAGCGCCATCTTTCAGCAAGGCTTGTGTGCGACGTTGCTCAACAAGGGCCTTGCTGATTTGTTGTTTGGTGACGGCAATCTGCGCTTGGATGTCGGGACGTTGGTTGGCGAAGACTTCGCGTGTGGCTCCCACCTGCCTAGCCTTTAATTGTAGCTGCACGGTATCGATGAGTCCAACTTGCTGTCCTGCCGTAAGCGTTGAGCCTTCGCTGATGTCGAAGGCCATCAGTCGCCCTGTTCCTTCGGCCGAAACCGTAACCTCGGTTGCCTCGAAGATGCCTGTGGCATCGTATTCTTTTTCGTTTCCGCCGCAAGCAGCGATTAATAGCGCAAGTGCGGCGAGGGTTATTGATGGATGTTTCATATTAATTGTGTTGTTTTCAGGCCTCCCAATCCCCCAAACTGGCCTCATAACACCCCCAAACTGGCCTCACAACACCCCCAAACTGGCCTCACCCCCGACCCCTCTCCAAGGGGAGAGGGGAGTGAAATGCCTTGTTGGGGCGTGGGTGTTATGTTTGTTAGTCCTTGTAATGCCTTACATACTTTATTATTTTCCCTTGTTGTAGCCTTACATATTACTCCCCTCTCCCCTTGGAGAGGGGTTGGGGGTGAGGCTTTTTCCCCTTGTAGAGGGGTCGGGGGGTGAGGCCGGTTAGGGCGTGGCTTGTTTTGGGATTGTGGGTTCTCCCCTTACAAACTTCAAGTTATACATCCCTTGTAACATCTCCACTTCGTGTGTAGAGCGATTTATTTTCGCGTTGTTTTCGCGTGTTATCTCTTGCAACAGTCGGTCGGTGTCGATGATGCCGTGCGCCAGTTTGGCCTCGGCAGCTCGCCTAACGCTCTGCCTAAGCGCAACAATCTCGTCGTCGGCAGCCATCGTTTGACGCTTGCTTGCAATGGTTTCTTGCTGTTGTACCGTTTCCAACCGATTGTTGAAGAAGAACAATTCGCGGGCGTTCTCTATCTCGGCCTGTGCCACCGACAAACGTTGCACGTTGTTGCGATGCGTGTATAGGTTGCCAATGTTCCACGCAAGGCGCACGCCAGCCAAAGCATTGAACGAGGGCGAGCGGCTGTTCATGTCTTTAAACATGTCGAAACCGGGGTAGCCATAATAGGCTTGGCCGAACACACTCAGCGTGGGGAGCAGCGAAGTGCGCAGTGCGCGCTGTTGCGAAGTGATTAAACGCAGGCGTAGGTCTATGGCTTTCAGCTCTGGTCGAACATCTTCCGCAGTCTGTTCGGTGGCTGCGGGCATCGGTTTTACAATGCTGTCGATACGCTCAACGTTGCAAAACAAGGCCAACATACGGCAGAGCGCGGCACGTGTGTGTTGCAATTCGTTGGCCATTTGCACGGCCGTAAGGCGTTCGGCTTTCACTTGGTCCACGTCGCTTTGCATGGCTACGCCCTGCTTTTGCAGTGCAGCGAGCTTGTTTTCGTTGCTTTGCAGCAGTGTTTGCAGGTCGCGATTAAGTCGCAAACGTTCGTCAACAAGCAAGATGCCGAAGTAAAGGTCGTTCACCCTTTGGCGCACTTGGTAGAGCGAAACGTCGGTTTGTGCCTCGTCTACCTGCTGTTGTAGCTGTGCCACTTCTTTTTGTGCGCTAATTCTTCCGCCGTCCCATAGCATCTGATTCACGTCCACTCCCACGCGATATTGTTCTTTTGCCAGTCCGCGTGTGCTTTGTCCCAGTGCCGCCATCATGTTAGATAGCTGTTCGGGCAGTTGCGCCACGCGGTTTTGCACCGTGCCTTGCGCCGCTACTTGCACCTGCGGTAGCCATCCTTTCTTGATGTTGGCTACGGTGTAGGCCGTGGATTGGGCGTAGAGTGCGCGCCGCTTGATGAGCGGATAGTTCTGTTGTGCCTGCTGTTGGCAGGCCTCTAACGTGGTTTGCGCAGGGCAAGCGGCGGCACACAACAGTGCGATGACTATTAATAATGTATGCTTCATCATTCCTTTCGTTTACATCTCTTGGTGCAAAATTACGCCGTTTTGCTTACATCCTTGTTATCCTTTACGGCCAATAAATGTTCTTTTAGTAGCTTTTTGCGCTTAATCAGGGTTTTTATGGGCGGTTTTTATTATCTTTGTGGAAATAAGAAAGGACGTGTTATGAACAATCAGACAATCGAAACTCTTACTATGGAGGAGATAAGAAGTAGGCTCAGCGTGCATATTGCCGAACCCGACATGCCCATAACTGAAGACGGTTTCACCATGCTTTATAATGGTCGAAACACCTTTGGCTTGGCCGTTGTGGCCCATTGTCCTTATCGCCTGCCTGGTATTCGTATCGGGTTATTGAAGAAAGGCGAGATAAAGGCAACGCTTAATCTGCTTGAACGGAGTGCGCAAAGTGGCACATTAGGGTATTTTTGTGATGGTACCATCTTTCAATTCGACCAAATTCCGCTCGAAAGTGAGGTGGAAGGGGTGGTGATTGACCCGTGGCTGATGGACGAATTGTTTCCGCAGGGCGTGCCAACGATGTTTAACGGACAGGCCAAAGACGCGCTTATGCCTGCCAACGACAGGGACATCGCCAAGGTGGAAAGCCTTTATGAGTGCCTAATGCTTGTGCTTAGGGACAGACCTTACAACCGACAAGCGGCCTTAGCCATCATTACCGCGCTGTGTTATGTGTATAACGAGTGTTACGTCAGGGCCACAGAGCATCCCGCAGAGAGTCCTTCGCGGCAGCGTGTTGTGTTTGATAGGTTCATCGCCTTGGTGAACGAGCATGCCAAAAGCGAACATAACTTGGCCTTTTATGCCGATAAGCTGTGTCTGTCGCAACGCTATCTTAGTAGGGTGGTGTGGCAAACCAGCGGCGTGTATGCCAAAGAATGGATAGACCGAGCCGTGATTACCGAGGCTAAGGTGATGCTGCGGCATGGTCAACTAACGGTTGCAGCCATATCAGAGGCCTTGAATTTTCCCAATCCCAGTTTCTTTAACAAGTACTTTAAACGGCAAACGGGACAAACACCCTTGGCGTTTAGGAATGGATGAAAAGGATTTTAAAGGTGAAAGGGTGAAAGAGTGAAAAGGTGAAAAGATAGCTAACGCCCTTTAAAGGTGAAAGGGTGAAAAGGTGAAAGGGTGAAAAGATGGCTAACGCCCTTTAAAGGTGTCTTGTGGTTTTTAGATTTCTAGTTCAGTCTAGCTCTCGGACAAGTCGGACAAGTCTGACCTGTCTGACCTGTCTGACTTGCCCTATTAGCCTAACACCACCTCTACATTTGGCTTAACTCCTTAACTCCTTAACTTCTTTAACTCCTAATAAGGTGAAAAAATGGCTGCGCCTATTAACATGGCGGCCATCTAATCCAGAAAAATCCCATTGATTTGCTTTATGTCCCTTATGTTCTTATGTCAAATATAGGGCAGATTTTTTTCAAATCACAATATAAAACTTGTCAACTCGTCAACTTGTCCACTTGCTAACTGGGAAGGGCGAAAAGGTGAAAAGGTGGAAGATGAAAGGGCGGCGTGTTGGTACAATGCTGTTTGTAGTGCTACTACAAGGTGCTTGTAGGCGCACTACAAACACCTTGTAGCGCCTGTACAAGTCGTTTGTAGTGCCGCTACAAGGTGGCTTGTACTGTCTCCTTGTGGTGCTGTTGTTCGGTGCTTAAAGACAGTTGCCAACGCTTGTTTCACTTCATCTATTTCAGTTAGCCTTTACTCTGCAAGAAGTTAACTTATCCCAACGGAGCGTATTTATTTGTTTTTCATCTGTTTTTCCAGAGATATTTATTAACTTTGCAAGAGTTTAATACGGACATTTTTTTATTTAATTAAATAAGAACAAATTATGGTAATTGAAAAAGTTCATGCGAGAGAAATCCTCGATTCAAGAGGTAACCCTACCGTAGAGGTGGAAGTAACATTATGCAATGGCGTAGTTGGCCGCGCAAGTGTACCTTCTGGCGCATCAACAGGCGAAAACGAAGCCCTCGAATTGCGCGACGGCGACAAGGGCCGCTACTTGGGTAAGGGTGTTCTCAAAGCCGTAGAGAACGTAAACAACGTTATCGCTCCTGCCCTTAAAGGCATGTCGGTTTGCCAACAACGCAAAATCGACTACAAGATGCTCGAACTAGACGGCACGCCCACAAAGAGCAAGCTGGGTGCCAACGCCATCCTTGGCGTTTCGTTGGCTGTTGCACACACTGCTGCTAAGGCATTTGGTATGCCCCTTTACCGCTACATCGGCGGCACAAACACATACGTTTTGCCCGTTCCGATGATGAACATCATCAACGGTGGCGCACACTCTGACGCCCCCATCGCTTTCCAAGAGTTCATGATTCGCCCCGTAGGTGCATCTTGCGAACGTGAGGCTATCCGCATGGGTGCTGAGGTGTTCCACGCTTTGGCTAAGAACTTGAAGGCTCGCGGACTGTCTACCGCTGTTGGCGATGAGGGTGGTTTCGCTCCTAAGTTCGACGGTATCGAAGACGCTTTGGACACAATCATGAAGTCTATTAAGGACGCTGGCTACGAACCTGGCAAGGACGTGAAGATTGCTATGGACTGTGCCGCATCTGAATTTGCTGTACAAGAGAATGGCGAATGGTACTACGACTATCGTCAACTCAAAAACGGCATGCCCAAAGATCCTAACGGAAAGAAACTCACCGCTGCCGAACAAATCAAGTATCTCGAAGAACTCATCACCAAATATCCTATCGACTCTATCGAAGATGGTTTGGATGAGAACGACTGGGACAACTGGGTTAAGCTCACAGAGGCTATCGGCGACCGCTGCCAGTTGGTTGGCGACGACCTCTTTGTTACCAACGTGAAGTTCCTTGAAAAGGGTATTAAGATGGGTGCCGCCAACTCTATCCTCATCAAAGTGAACCAAATTGGCTCGCTCACCGAAACGCTTGAGGCTATCGAAATGGCTCATCGCGCTGGTTACACCACCGTTACGTCGCACCGTTCGGGCGAAACGGAGGACACAACCATTGCCGACATCGCCGTTGCTACCAACTCTGGACAGATTAAGACTGGCTCGTTGAGCCGCACCGACCGTATGGCTAAGTACAACCAACTTATCCGTATCGAGGAAGAATTGTGCTGCTCTGCACGCTATGGCTACGAAAGACTGAAGAAGCAATAAGCATGTGCAATGGTAATGCTTGCCAAATGGCCGACGGCAAGTGCCGAATGGCATCGCGCCATGAGCGTTTGGAAGCGTAACTGATAAAAAGGGGGCGGTCTGTTTGGGGTCGCCCCTGTTTTTTTATTTAACCTCATTTCCAGTCTCCACCTGCCTCACATCCGTCCCAACCGGCCTCACCCCCGACCTCAACCGGCCTCACCCCCGACCCCTCTCCGAGGGGAGAGGGGAGTAGTATGTAATGCTGCAACGAGACAAGATAATAAAATATGTAAGGCTACAACAAGGCAAACAAGCATAGCAACCATGCCCCAACAAGGCATTTCACTCCCCTCTCCCCTTGGAGAGGGGTCGGGGGTGAGGCCGGTAAAGGCCGGTAAGAGGCTGTGAGGTGAGGCTATTCATTATTCATTAAAGACATGATGTACTCAAAATTCTATTTTCTCAGGACCTTAACCCTTGCTCTTTTCGCCCTTTTTGCCTTCTCGGGCATGGCGCAAAAGAATGTTTATGACTTTAAGGTAAAGGATGAAAACGGCCGAATGGTGTCGTTATCAAAGTATCGTGGTAAGGTGTTGCTCATCGTTAACACGGCCACGCAGTGCGGACTTACGCCTCAATTCAAACCCTTGCAAGAGCTTTACGACAAGTATCGCGATAAAGGATTGGTGGTTTTAGGCTTTCCTTGCAACCAGTTTAAAGGTCAAGCGCCTGGTACGAACAAAGAGATACGCCAGTTTTGCGAGGCCAATTACGGCGTAACTTTTCCGCAATTTGCCAAGATCGACGTGAATGGCAAGAAGACCATTCCGCTTTATCGTTACCTCAAACGCCAGCAACCATTCTTTGGTTACTTGATGAGCGACTCCACACAGCGCGCCGAGTTTGAGCGTTTGCCAAAGGATGTGCCCATAAATGTGGAGTACGACATTCAGTGGAACTTCACCAAGTTTATCGTCGACCGCAATGGAAAGGTGGTGAAACGCGTCGAACCCAAAGACACGATGGAGTATTTGGAAGAAGAAGTGGCGAAGGTTGTTGGGCAGGGCAGATAGCAATGAACCCAAAGAGACTGATAAAAACCGATGGAGAAGAAGGGAAAGCCTTAGGTACACAGCCCTTGCATGCCCAATTCTCCTAGGTAAACTAGATTTCTTTGGCAGTCTATATAGCCCAGTATTTAGCTTTTCTACCAATTAAAAAACGGCCTAACCGTGCCTGCTTTACAGGGCGGTTAGGCCGATTCCTTTATTATAGGCAGGCACTAAGCCTTATCCAATCATTCGTTTCAGGTCTTCTTCAACGGTGGTTATGCCGCCAAGTCCGAACTGTTCAACCAGCACTTTCAGCACACCAGGCGAAACAAAGGCGGGCAGCGTGGGGCCGATGTGGATGTTCTTGATGCCCAACGACAGTAGGGCGAGCAGCACAATAACCGCCTTTTGCTCGTACCAAGCGATGTTGAAGGCTAGCGGCAGGTCGTTGATGTCGGCTGCGCCGAATATCTCTTTCAACTTCAAGGCCACCACAGCCCATGTGTACGAGTCGTTGCATTGGCCTGCATCGAGCACGCGAGGAATGCCGTTGATGTCGCCGAGGTTAAGCTTGTTGTACTTAAACTTGGCACAACCCGAGGTGAGGATAACTACATCGTGGGGCAACTGTTTGGCAAACTCCGTGTAATAGTCGCGACTACGCATGCGGCCGTCGCATCCGCCCATCGCAACAAACTTGCGAATGGCACCGCTTTTCACGGCATCTACAATCTTATCGGCCAGTGCAAACACCTGATTGTGGGCAAAACCGCCTACAATCTCACCCGTTTCAATCTCCGTTGGCGGCTCGCAGGTCTTGGCAATAGCAATTACTTCCGAAAAGTCTTTATGTCCGTTGGCATCTTCTTCGATGTGTTTCCAACCGGGGAAACCCGTAGAATTCATCGTAAATACGCGGTCTTTGTAGTTGGCTTTTGGCGAAGGCGGCACGATACAGTTGGTGGTAAACACGATAGGACCGTTGAATGTGCTGAACTCTTCTTTCTGTTTCCACCACGCGTTACCGTAGTTTCCAACCAGATGCTTGTACTTTTTCAGTTCGGGATAATAGTGAGCGGGCAGCATTTCGCCGTGGGTGTACACGTCAACGCCCGTTCCTTCGGTTTGTTTCAGTAGGTCTTCGATGTCGTGCAGGTCGTGTCCCGAAATCAAAATGCCTGGGTTTTTGCCCACGCCAATGTTCACTTTGGTTATAACGGGGTGGCCATACGATGTGGAGTTGGCTTTATCTAGCAGGGCCATTGCGTTTACACCCCACTTGCCTGTGTCGAGAACGCAGTTCAGAAGCTGGTCCATTGGTGCATCGGGATTAGCTATAATGGCCAGTGCATCGCCCATAAAGTCGGTTATAGTGGTGTCGGTATAGCCCAATCGCGAAGCATGTTCGTAGTAAGCGGCCATACCTTTGAGGCCCAGCACGGTGAGTTCTTTCAGCGAACGCAAGTCTTCGTTCTCGTTGCGCAGCACACTTTCCTTACGACTTTGTGCCTCGTAGTCGGACTTTTCGCCGCCCCACAGTATCTCGTGATAGGCAGGCAGCTCCACATTATGCTCTTTGGCGATGGCCAACAGCTGCTTTTTCATGGCGATACCTTTGTCTACTCGTTTGAGGATGCTGGCATCGTCGAAGTTGGCATTGGTGATACAAGCGAACAATGCGTCTACAAAATAGGTGTCAACGCCTGCAACACTCTCCACGCCAGCCTTGCGAATGGCTCGGTCAATAGTAGCAACACCGCGCACCACGCCCAGTAGTAGGTCTTGATAATTAGAGGTTGAGGCCTCTTTTCCGCATACGCCCTTAACGGTACAACCCGTTCCTTTGGCTGTTTCCTGGCATTGGAAACAAAACATTTTATTCTCCATCATGCAGTTTTTGTACGTTTAATGTTTGTTATTTTGCGTGCAAAGGTACATGGAGAAATACCTAGTAAAGGGTAACAAATGTGTCCGAAGTGCGGTTAACGAAAGTTAAATATACCTATAAGTAGGTAGTCAGTTGTAAAGGAGTTAAGGAGTTAGGGAGTTAAGGAGTTAAGCCAAATGCCTAGGTGGCGTTAGCCGTCTTTACATCTTATTAGGAGTTAAAGGAGTTAAGGAGTTAAGCCAAATGTATAGGTTGCGTTAGGCTAATAGGGCAAGTCAGACAAGTCAGACAGGTCAGACTTGTCCGAGAACTAGACTGAACTAGAAATCTAAAAACTGCAAGACACCTTTAAAGGGTGTTAGCCATTTTTTCTCCTTTTCACCTTTTCACCTTTAAGGAGTTAGGGAGTTAAGCCAAATGTAGAGGTGGCGTTAGCCATCTTTTCACCCTTTCACCTTTTCACCTTTAAGGGGCGTTAGCCATCTTTTCACCTTTTCACTCTTTCACCTTATATAAGCCTTTTCCCCTTTAACTATTTAATCAGTTCCATCGGACTAACCCCGAATTGGTCTTTAAAGCACTTGGTGAAATACGATGGCGAAGTGAAACCCACTTGGTAAGCCACCTCGGAAACCGATGTTGCACCACCCTCAATCAGCTTACGGGCGCGATTTACGCGCGTGGCACGAATGAGTTCCACCGGACTAAGCCCCGTTAATGCCTTCACTTTGCGATAAAGCTGCACCCTACTAAGGTCTACCGCGGCGCCTAATTGCTCCACCCCAAAGTCGTTATTGCTGATGTTGCGGTGTATTTCGCTGCGTATTTTGCTCACAAACTCCTTGTCGGGCGTGCTTATTTCTTCCTTCGCCAGTTCGTCTGCGCCACCGAAAACCTGTTTTAATTGCTTGCGACTTTGCAGCAAATTGTGAATGCGCGCCAACAACAAGGGTGCACTGAACGGCTTGGTGATGTAGGCATCTGCACCATGTTCGTAGCCGGCGATACGCTGTTCGTCGAGCGTTCGGGCAGTGAGCAGTATCACGGGAATATGACTTGTGGCCGTGCTCTGTTTCAGTCGGCTGCACAATTCCAGGCCATTCATCTGCGGCATCATCACGTCGCTCACCACCAAGTCCGGGATATTCAGTTCCGCCATCTGCAAAGCCACCACGCCGTTAGGTGCAGTAAGCACGCGATAATGCGTTTTGAGCAGCATGCGAGCCATTTGGCAAACGTCGTTGTTGTCGTCGGTAAAGAGGATGGTAGGCTGATTGGGGTCGTTGTTTTCTTCAAAAATGGTCTGCAACTGCGGAGCATCGGCCTTTGTTGTGGCGGGCGTTGCGGGCACGATAAAAGCTTGTGGCTCGGCAATCGGCGACTGTTCGGCGGCCGATGCCGGCGTTTCGACCTGCAAATTCAGCGGCAGATGCACGGTAAACACCGTTGGCCCTTCGGCCTTACTGCTAACGCCGATGTGTCCGCCGTGCATGTCTACGAAGGCTTTTGCCAAGGCTAGACCAATGCCCGTGCCGCCTTCGCTGTGTTGCGGTTGGTAAAAACGCTCGAAGATATGGGGCAAATCGCCCTCGGCAATGCCCTTGCCCGTGTTGGTTACGCTTAGCGTTGCCGTGCCTTGCGCCGTGTCTACAACCAGTTCTACGTTTATTTCGCCCGCTACTGGCGTAAACTTCACGGCGTTAGAAAGGATGTTGCTCACCACCCTTTCCACCTTTCCTGCATCTATTTTGGCGGTTACGTGTTCGGGCAGACGGCAAGAAAGCCTGATGCGCTTGTGCTCGGCAGCCGCCACAAACTCGCTCACAACGTTGCCAGCCAGTGCAGCAAGGTCGGTTTCGGCCAGCTGCAAGGTCATCTTTCCGCCCTCAACTTTCCTGAAATCCAGTATTTGGTTGATGAGTTTTAGCAGCGTTCGCACGTTTCGGTGCGCCACTTCGAGCAGCCCACGTTGTACCTTCGACAGTTGGTTTTCGGCCAAAAGCTGTTCCACTGGGGTTTCGATAAGGGTTAAAGGTGTGCGCAATTCGTGGCTCACGTTGGTGAAAAACATCAGCTTAGCCTGCGTGGCAGCCTCTATTTCGCGGTTCTTTTCTTCCAGTTTTTCGTTGAGTTTCGCTTTCGCGAAATAGGCTTTCAGCACGAAGAAAGCGAAAACCATGAGGATAAGCACCAACAGAACGCCCAACACGAGGATAGTTTTCTGATTGCTATATTGCGCCATACTCTCGTCTATGCGGTTGTTTAGGCGTTGCATCTTGTTGTCGAGCAGGGTTAGTTCAGCCCATTGGTGCAAGGCACTTTCGGCATTGTTGGCGTCTATCACGCCCGTTTGCAAGATGGTTTCTCGCCGAAAGGGTCGGCCTTCCAATATGTTCATGGCCAGTTTCAGCACCTCGTCGCCATGCGTAGGATAAACAAATGTGGCCAAGAACGTTCCGTTTTTCACGGCCTCGATGCCGTCGCCGGGGGTGGGCAGCGCATCAACGCCCACTATCTTCACGCCCTTTACGCCCATTTTTTGTATGGCTTGGTGCGCCCCAATGCCCATTCGGTCGCACTGCGCAAACACCAAATCGACCCCTCCCGCATCTTTAAACATGCGTTCGGTTTCGCTTTCGGCCTTCTGTTCAAACCAGTCGGCGTATGCGTTGGCCACCACTTTTATTTGCGGATAGCGTGCCAGTGCCTCGCGAAAGCCGCTGTCGCGTTCCATAGCAGGCGACGAACCACGTAGCCCTTGCAGCTCCATCACGCGCCCCTTGCCGCCAAGATGTTCGCCAACAAAGTGCCCAACGGCTCGCCCGATGGCCACATTGTCGGCACCGATAAAGGCCGTGTATTTGTCTGATGCACTTTTTCGGTCGACTAACACCACGCGAACGCCGCGGTCGAAGGCCTTGTTGATAACGGGTGTAAGCGCCTTAGCCTCGTTGGGCGACACGATAATGAGGTCGGCCCCCTCTTCAATGAAGTGTTCAATTTGCGCAATTTGCACGCGGTTGTCGTCTTTGGCCGATGCAAACTCCACGCGCACGTTATCGTAGAGGTACGACTCGCGCCTTATCTCGCTGTTCATTTTCGTTCGCCACGAGTCCTCGCTGCACTGCGAAACGCCGATAAAGTAACTCTTCTTTGTACTGCAAGCAGATAGCAACAGGGCTAAGAGGGCAAGCAAAGGGAGGGCGAAAGTTGTGAGTTTTGGGTTCATACAGAGTGGTGGTGTAGGGCTTTGCGTTACAATGCAAATTTAATGATAAACCTAGAAAGCCCCATCATATTGCCTTACTTTTTTATCTGCTTGGTCAAAGTTTCCTTGTTAGTGGGCAATTTATACTTCGTTGGTGGGGATGTGGGGGTAGCTGTTCTAGCTGTTGTAGCTGTTTTAGATGTTCTAGGATGCCTAGTTGTTTTAGATATTCTTTTTGTTCTAGTTAATCTAGGATGCCTAGTTTAACTAGTTGTAATCAACTCACTGGTTTATAAACTTACGAAAAACCAATAACTCCCTAACTCACCAACTCACCAACTCAAAATCTTAAATCTTTATCTTTTATTTTACAATACGATTCTGATTTTCGCTCCGTTCTAGCGAGATTATTGGTTAAAAAGTAGGTAAAAAGCCACTTTTTCCGCCCTTTCACACCTTCTAACTTGTCGCTTTTTAAGAAGAATACCTGCATTTTGCACCATTTTGCCTTTCTATTTTGCTTGCCAGCTCATTATTTTTGCAACCAAAAAAAAACACTTTTAGCCCCTAAAACCCCACTATTTGATGGCCATTTTGCCCTTTTTAGCCATGTTTTTCATGGTTCTAAAAGGGTTTGTTTATACAATTGCTATGGATATTTATGCTTTTCGTTTCGCATTTAGCGGCAAATTGCCCTGCATTTAGCAGCATTTTACCTTGCGTTTTGCATCAAAACGCACTGCATTTAGCATCAAAACGCAAGGCATTTAGCATCAAAACGCACGCTATTTTGCACCAAAACGCACTCCATTTAGCAGCAAATAGCCCCGAAAGGGGTGCAAATGGCGGTCTCCTTAAATAAAAATACATTTTGCCAACAGTCGCATGCCATCCCTTTTTGCATCAAAACAAACCTTCGCGAGAATCGATTTTTTGCGGCAAGGTGAGCGGTTGGTGGACGAAAAGGGCACTTATTATGTTAAATTTCTTACTAGAAACTAGACAAAATAAACTCTCAGTGAACCCGCACGAGTGGGCAACGGCAAGGAAAACACATACGTTTGCGGCGGCCGGCGCGAGCGGTTGCAGGGCATGCTGCTCACAGACAACGGCAACAGCATCATGGGAGGGCAGAAGTAATTGGCCGCAGACAAGCGGTTTTCTGCCTGTGGAGATTGCATTGAATAACTCCCCCCAATCGCTTTTTTGAATCATAGCCACGTTTTGCCGCAAACAAATGGGGCATAATTTCATGTTTTATCGCACCCTTGTTCGGTACGTCGTGCATGTGTGGGGTGTATTTTGGTGTTGCGGCACAAAGACATAAACTCCGCTCACTTTGTAGAAACGCCAAAAGACAACACTGCTTTGTAGTGAACATTTGGTAGGCCTAAACATACTGTTCAAACCCTTACCGAAAAGCATACATCTTTTACTAAGTAACTTCTATTTGCCAATAAGCAAATTCGGAATGTAAATCCGACTTTTCAACAAAGCCTTTCTTTAAACTTGTTGCTAAACACAAAAGCACGCAAATGCGGTGTTTTAATTTACATTAAATATTAAAGAAACGGCTGTATTATTGCCGCTTATTTTGTATCTTTGCCATGAGCGATGCACACAACACACGCCATGCGGAAACAATGAACAACGCAGGAGACAAATTTTCTACGGATAATGGCAACAAGCACGCAACACAATGGCCCGCCAATTAAGGCGAAAACTGTGCTGTATAAGGCACGAATACGCCGCAAAAGGCGGCAATCTATTTAACCAAACAATATAGATATTGTATGAACGAAACGAGCAACAACTTTGAATTTGAGATATGCGCAAACAGCGTGGAAAGCTGTTTGGCGGCCCAAGAGGGTGGGGCCGACAGGGTGGAGCTTTGCGCAGGCATACCCGAAGGCGGCACAACGCCTTCGTATGGCGACATCGTAACGGCGCGCCGACTGCTTAACACCACCAAGCTGCATGTCATCATCAGGCCCAGAGGGGGCGACTTTACCTACTCGGACCTGGAAATGGACATCATGGCCGCCGACATCGACGCATGTAGAGAGGCGGGAGTAGACGGCGTGGTGTTTGGATGTTTAACCCCAGAAGGGGACATCGACATCGACAAAAACGCCAAACTCATGGCACACGTGGGGAAAATGGCGGCAACTTTCCATCGCGCTTTCGACAGATGTCGCAATCCGCTCGATGCCTTAGGCCAACTGGAACAGCTGGGATTTAACCGCGTGCTAACCTCCGGACAGCAGAAAACGGCCGAAAAAGGCATCCCCCTGCTATACAAACTGCATAAGCGGGCAGGCAAAAACATTGCTATCATGGCCGGATGTGGCGTTAACGAACGCAACATCTTCAAGATACACGTGGAGACCGACGTTACCCAGTTCCACTTTTCTGCACGCGAATCGGTGCTCTCGACATGCCAATACATGGGCGGGAACGTGCGAATGGGCGGAAAAGACACCGATGAGGCCTATCGAGAAGTTACTACCGCACGCCGTGTTAGACACACAATAAAGGAGCTGCGCGGCGAAACGGAGAACGAATAGCCCCCTCAAACAGCCCTCCACAGCCCCAAACGAGATGCGCCGACAGTTCGAAACCCCACATGCGGCGCAGGCCATGCGGCTACTTTGCCCGACAGATAAAAACGAGAATTTGAACGGGATGCAGGCGCACGAGCAGGGCTTTGGGCGTACGATGAAACCTCTTTTCCCATATTAAATAGTTTGTTTGTTAATTGCATTTGTGTCCCCGTCGCCAGCCGATATGCAAGCCATACGGCCGACGGGGCGCAAAAAACTTCTGAGAAACGAAATGCGCAAGCCATCTTTTAGCCATGCAGACACCGCAAAACTACAACAAGATGACCCACGCATACCATAATGTCACAACCCCTTATCTTACATCAACAAAACCATTTACTATCAGCATGAGAAAGCTATTTCTATCACTCTTTGTAGCCTTGGTGGCATGTAACGTTGCCCAGGCTGGATTTTACCATTTCATTTCTGATGACAAATACCGTGCAGAGGTGCATAAAGACTTCACCGCGAAAATGCAATTGGTGGGTAAGAACTTCTTTACGCCAACCCAAACCGTGCCTACACCGGCCGAACAAGAGGCTTTGGAGTTTCTGTATGCCTACATGCCCGTGGCCGATGTCACCGATTACACCACCGCTTTCTACCTAGATAACGTGAAAGCCACGTTCAAGGCGCGCGACGAAATGCCTTGGGGGCGAGACGTTCCCGAACTGTTGTTCAGGCATTTCGTACTTCCCATACGTGTGAACAACGAGAACTTGGACAACACGCGCATGGCTTTGTACGATGAACTGAAAAAACGCGTAGAGGGTTTGAGCATGACCGAGGCCGTGCTCGAACTGAACCACTGGTGCCATGAGCATGTAACTTATCAGCCATCTAATGCACGTACGTTGGCGCCTTTGGCCTGTATGAAAACCGCCATTGGGCGTTGCGGCGAAGAGAGCACCTTTACCGTGGCCGTATTGCGTACGTTGGGCATCCCCGCAAGGCAGGTGTACACGCCGCGTTGGGCGCATACCGACGACAACCACGCATGGGTAGAGGCCTGGGCCGACGGCAAATGGCACTTCCTTGGTGCCTGCGAACCCGAACCAGTGCTCGACTTGGGCTGGTTTAACCTGCCCGCATCGCGCGCCATGCTTATGCACACAAAGGCTTTCGGCAACTATCGTGGTCCCGAAGAAGTGATGTTGCGAACCAGTAACTACACCGAAATAAACCTCATTGCCAACTATGCACCCACGGCTCGCGTAGACTTTGCCGTGGTGGATGCAGCCGGAAAAGCCGTAGATAAGGCCAAGGTGGAATTTAAGATATACAATTATGCCGAGTATTACACGGCCGTGAACAAGTTTACCGACAGTCGTGGGCGAACGTTCCTCACCGCCGGCGTGGGCGATATGATGGTGTGGGCCTCTAAGAATGGGGCGTATGGCTTTGCCAAGGCATCGTTTGGAAAGGACAAGGTCGTTACCATTCGCCTTAACCGCAGTGCACGTTCGGATGCCAAAATGACGGTGGGCGCACTCGATTCGGTTAATATCGTACCGCCCGTAGAAAGTGCCAAGCTACCCGAAGTGACGTTCGATGAGGCCGTAGCCAACAAGCTGAGGTTGGCAAAGGAAGACAGTATACGCCACGCTTACGAGGCAACGTTCTACAAACCCAAGAAAGATGGGCGCATAGGCGACTTCTTAAAGCGTGCTCGCGGCAACTGGAAAACCATCCATCAGTTTGTTAGCAACCACTCGGATCGCCTAGATCGCGCACTGGCATTGCTGGAAACGCTGCCCGATAAGGACTTGCACGACATGCCACTCGAAATTCTTGAAGACCATTTTGGGGCTGAAAGCAACCAATTGGCGCCGCGTGTGGAAGACGAAATGATTATCGCTCCCTTTAAACAAACATTCCAACATGCGTTCAATACGGCCTTGGCAGACAGCATGCGCGCCAATCCCACAATCCTAGTGGAATGGACGAAACACAACATCAGGCTCAATCCCGACACCAAGGCCCTGCGCATTGCGCAAACACCTATGGGCGTTTGGCGTTCAAGACTGACCGATACACGCTCGCGCGACATCTTCTTTGTGAGCATGGCGCGCAGCTTGGGCATCGAGTCGCGCAAGGATGCGGTTACGGGTAAGGTGCAATACAAGCGCGACAGCGCATGGGTAGACGTGAATTTTGATAACGCACAAAGCCAAGCCACGCCCACGGGCAAGCTTAAACTTACTTATTCGGCTGCGCCATTGCTGCCTGCCGACCCCAAGTATTACAGCCACTTCACCCTGAGTAAGATTGTAAACGGACAGGCACAGTTGCTGAACTTCGAAGAAGGAGATGGAAATGCCAACGAGGGAACAACCTGGGCCAACACCTTTGAGCGCGGTTACGACCTGGATGCAGGCACTTATCTGCTTGTAACCGGTACGCGTTTGGCCAATGGTGGCGTGCTGGCCACGCAGCGTTTCTTCAATGTAGCCGCCGGCAAAACCACCGAAGTGCCACTCGTTATGCGCCGTCCGTCGGGTCAGCTCAATGTGTTGGGCAACTTCGATAGCGAGTCGCGTTTCCTCAAAGACGGTCAAGAGGTGAGCATCTTGTCGCAAACGGGTCGCGGATATTTCACGCTTGCCCTGCTGGGTATTGGCGAAGAACCCACCAATCACGCCCTACGCGACTTGGCAAAAGCACGCGCCACGCTCGACGAATGGGGCCGTCCCTTCGTGTTGCTCTTCCCCAGCGATGCCGATTTACAGCGTTTCAAGGACGAGAACTTCGGCACATTGCCTACCAACATCATTCTGGGCGTAGATGCCGACGGCAAGATTAGGCAGCAAGTAGCCAATGCCATGAAGCTGGCTAACCCCTCGCAGATGCCTGTTTTCATCGTGGCAGACACCTTTAATCGCGTTGTGTTCTGTTCGCAAGGCTACACAATTGGCATGGGCGAGCAGCTAGAAAAGGTGGCGAAGATGCTAGAAACGGGCAAATAAAGCCAGTTTGCATCAGGTAAATCGGGCCGGTTAGGTGGGTCGCGACTTTCAGATTGCTCTGATAGTTCCGGCCAACTTAATCGGCTTTTCTTTTTCAGGGCGGTTCAACCTCTTCGGTTTGGGCGGCCTATTCTGCTTTTATGCCCGTCGTATTTGTTCGACTTGTCTCACTCGTTGTGGCTTTTCCCTATTTAAACAAAAATATAATCTCTTAATATATTATGGTGTATATTTCGGGATTTTTATGTAAGTTTGCAATATGAAACGAACAGCGGACGTGTGCCGCACGCAACTCACAACACCTCGAACCTATGGACTGCAACCATTACTTGCCCAAACAAGCCCTGCAATATGTGGCCTTGCACTTTGTTACCATACTTGTTGTGCTGGCTGGACTGTTGAACGCATGCGCCGATAAGCAGCCAATCGACCTGCCCGACTTTCCTCCAGCCAGTCAAGAGCCTGCCAAACAGAACGTCGAACCCAAAACCGACGGGCGTTTGTTGCGCCTGCTTGCAACGTACGAAGAACAAGATGGAGTCGAAAAAACGGCCATCGCCAACCGCATTTTCGGGCTGTTGTATGCCGAAGAGCTAACCGATTCGCTCGTTAAAGTGGCCAACGACACCCCCAAAGACAAGGTGGATGCGATGGTATTGTATTATGCTGCCGAGTATTTTTGGGACAAACAAGACTACGCTACGGCCTTAAACTATGCCCGAAAAGCCCTTCCCCTTACTTACAAAACCAACGACTTGTTGCTCATAAGCGACTGCGAGCAGCTTGCTGCACAGCTGTTATTCCGCCAATCAGACCTTGTTCGGGCCATTAGGCACGCCCAAAAAAGCCTTGAACTGGACCGCGAAACGGGTGATAAAAGCCGGATAAGCAGCTCGTTAAACACACTTGCGGCCATTAGTCTGGTGGCCAAGCAACCCGAAGAGGGCGAACGCTACATCTTAGAGGCCATTGCATTGAGCACCGAGGTCAACGATTCTAACCGCATGGCCATACAATATGGCATGGCATCAGAAATCTATCACGCCATGAAAAAAGAGCAATTGGCCCTTGAACATGCCATAAAAGCCTATCAAATAGACGAACAACGCGGCAATGTAGCGAAGACGGGCATCAGACTTTCGCAGATGGCGACTGCCTTAATGGACATGGAACGCTTTGTAGAGGCCGAACGAGCAGTGGAAAGAGCCATCCCTATACTTGAAAAAGCAGGCAACAAGCAGTCGTTGGGCATTTGTATGAACCAAAAGGGCGAACTGCTTAACCGTCGCGGCGAGTACGCATCGGCGCAACAATGCTTTGAAAAAGCAATCGAAATATTCGAACAACGCAACGACCTTTATAACCTAAGCAGGGCGCAGATGGGCGCTTTCAATGCCTTAAAAGCCAGCAATCCCACTCTGGCCGCACAGCATTTGCAACGCTATGTGGCACTGAAAGACTCTATTTATCAGCACGATATGGAGCAGGCTGTGAGTCAAAGCAACGCCAAATACAAGAACGAAGGGCTTACATTGCAAGCGCAACACGAGCAAAAAGAAAAGCGCATTGTGGCCATTGCCGCCATTGTGGTGGTTACGTTGTTGCTGTTGGTGGTGGTCGCACTGGTATATGTGGGCAAGATTAGGCAGCGCAACCACGCCTTACTCAAACAGGTGAGCCAGTTGCGAGAGAACTTCTACACCAACATCACACACGAATTGCGAACGCCTTTAACCCTAATACTGGGTCTAAGCCACGAGTTGAACCAAGACGAAAGCCTTACCGACGAGGCCAAACATAAGGCAACCACCATCGAAAGGCAAGGAAACAGCTTGCTTACGCTCATTAATCAGCTGCTAGACATCGCCAGGGTGAAGTCGGCCGTGGGCAATCCCGACTGGGAAAACGCCGACATAACGGCGCATGTAAACATGATTGTGGAGAGTTATCGCGACTTCGCGGTGTCTCAAAACGTGGAATTAAACTTCTCTGGTAACGAGCGTATCGTTACCGACTTCGTGCCAGAGTATATTAATAAGGTGATGAACAACCTGCTGTCTAACGCATTTAAGTTCACGCCCCCATACGGAAAGGTGAGCGTTGCGGTGGCGCGCGAGGCCGCAAACGTCGTCATTAGGGTGAAAGACACGGGCGTGGGCATTGCTCCTGAGGCCGTAGCGCATCTCTTCGAGCCTTTTTATAGGGCCAGCAATGGTGCATCGAAGAACGGAACAGGCGTGGGATTGGCCTTGGTTAGGCAGATAATAGACGCGCTAGACGGGCAAATCGTGGTGGGAAGTGCGCCTGGACGAGGGACTACTTTCACCATAACGCTGCCCATAAGAAACGTGTGCAAGCCCACGGCCAACGCTCAAAAGCACACCAACACGCCCATGTTGCCGCATGTGGAGAAACGTCTCGACGACGAAACAAACGATAATTGCGCCGAGCAACGCATGCTTATCGTGGAAGATAATGCCGACTTGGCTGCATATATGGGTTCGTTGTTCACGCCGCAATACGCCGTTTGTTATGCCTCTAACGGCGAGGAGGCCTTGGCCAGAGCAACAGAACTGGTGCCCGACATCATCATAACCGACCGCATGATGCCTGGAATGGACGGCTTGGAGGTGTGCAAACAGGTTAGGGCGAGCGACGTAATGAACCATATTCCCATAGTGGTAGTTACGGGAAAGATAACCGAACAAGAACGATTGGAGGGCATTAAGGCAGGGGCCGACGCCTATATCACCAAGCCTTTTAACAGCGAAGAGCTGATAACGAGGGTGGAAAACCTACTTGATAGGCATCGAAAATTGCGCGAAAAGTATGGTGATAATGGAAACGAAACAAAGGAAGAAGGCGATGTTCGCGCCGAGGCCGAACGGCAATTCCTAACGAAAGCCGTAGACACAGCCTACCTTTTGCTCGACAAACGCGCGCTAGACGTTAATGCTTTGGCCGAAAGATTGGGCATGAGTCTTAGGCAATTCACCCGTAAGATAGTGGCACTTACAGGCAACACGCCAGGTGCTTTCATCTTAAACTTAAAGATGCAGAAGGGCAAACAGCTGCTCGACACAAGGTTTGAGTTGAACATCGAGGAGATTTCAGAACGTTGTGGTTTCGAACATGCGTCTAGTTTCTACCACGCTTTCAAGAAAGCATTCGGCGTTACGCCGTCTGAATATAGGAAGAATGGTGGGTAAAAGAGGCCTCACCCCCAACCCCTCTCCAAAGGGAGAGGGGCGTAATATGCTGTGCTACTACTAAGCTGATAAGCAAGAAATGCAATGCTATTGCAAGGCATATCACTCCCCTCTCCCTTTGGAGAGGGGCTGGGGGTGAGGCTTTTTATTACTCTGTTACTGCTTTTTCTCATCATTTCTCACTAACTTTGCAATTGCTTTCAGGCCTCTTCGCCGCAGTGTATGCGGACGGTGTGTTCTGGATAACTAACGAAACCAAACAAAAAACAAGGATGAAAAAGCTTTTAGCTGTGGCCATTGCTTTCGTGGCCAGCCTGTCTGTACAGGCGCAGAACGTGCAATTGCATTACGATTTCGGGCATCTGAACGACAATCTCTCCACACGACCCAAACTAACGACAACCGTGGAGATGTTCAAACCCGACAAATGGGGTAACACTTTCTTCTTCGTCGACATGGACTATGCAGACAATGGCGTGGCTGCCGCCTATTGGGAAATCTCTCGCGAGTTGAGATTTTGGCAAGCGCCATTGGCTATTCACGTGGAGTATAATGGCGGATTGGCCAAAGGTGTGGGCTCGTATAACGACGCTTACCTGGCTGGTGTAACTTATAGCTGGAACGAGAAGGACTTTAATTCGGGTTTTACCATCACGCCCATGTATAAGTATCTGGCCAAACAAAGTCAGAAACACTCGTGGCAACTCACGGCAACATGGTACTTAAACTTCTGCAACCAGTTGCTGTCGTTTAATGGTTTCGCCGACTTTTGGGGCGACCGCCGTTTCTCCGACGGACGAAACATCGCCGTTTTCCTTGCCGAACCCCAATTCTGGGTTAACCTGAACCGCATCAAAGGCGTTAGCGAAGACTTCAAACTAAGCCTAGGAACGGAGTGGGAAGTAAGCAACAACTTCGTTAATCAAAACCACCGTTGGTATTGGTTGCCTACATTGGCAGCGAAGTGGACGTTTTAATTATTAAGGAGTTAAGGAGTTAAGGAGTAAAGGAGTTAAGCCGTATGCTTTTGAAGTATAAGGTGAAAATCCTTGTTAACTCTTTAACTCTTCATTTTTTTCAACCTGTTAATTCGCTAAGGTGTCCACCCGTTAATTTACAACTCATAAACTCAAAAACTCACCCCCTCAAATCATGTCTTTCTATTCTCTTTTGGGGTTTAACCCCAAGAAACAATCGCGCCGCACAGAGATGATGGCCGGCGTAACCACGTTTCTAACCATGAGCTACATCCTTGCCGTGAACCCCGACATACTAAGTGCCGCGGGAATGGACAAGGGTGCCGTGTTCACAGCCACAGCCTTGGCCTCGGCCCTTGGCACATTGTTCATCGCTTTCTTAGCCAAGCTACCCTTTGCACAAGCTCCAGGCATGGGCATCAACGCCTTTTTCGCCTTCACCTTGGTGCGTGGCATGGGCTATTCGTGGGAGGCAGCCTTGGCGGCAGTGTTTGTAGAGGGTATCATCTTCATCCTATTAACCGCCCTGAACATACGCGAACAAATTGTAAAGTGCATCCCCAAGAACCTGCGCTTTGCCATTTCGGGCGGCTTAGGCCTGTTTATCGCCTTCATCGGACTGAAAAACGCGGGACTTGTAGTGGCCAACGATGCCACCTTCGTTTCGCTAGGTGCCTTCACTCCCACGGCTGCATTGGCCTCGTTGGGTAGCATTTTAAGTGGCGCACTGCTGGTGTTGAAGGTTCGCGGAGCCCTGTTTTATAGCATCTTGATATGTACGGTTGTGGGCATACCTATGGGAATAACTCAAATTCCCGATGCCTTCGTGCCCGTTTCGCTACCCCAAAGCATCGCCCCAACGTTCTTAAAGCTCGACTTCGCTGCACTGCTCAACGTAGATATGATGCTCACCGTATTTGTATTGGTGTTTATCGACATCTTCAACACGCTGGGAACGCTCATCGGAACGGCAGCCAAAACCGACATGATGGACGAAAAAGGCAACGTGAAGAACATCCAAAAGGCCATGATGGCCGATGCCATCGCCACGTCTACGGGTGCACTTCTGGGCACATCTACCGTTACAACGTTCGTTGAGAGCGCAGCAGGTGTGGCCGAAGGCGGCCGAACGGGGCTCACGGCATTTACCACGGCCATGTTCTTCCTCGTGGCTTTGTTCATGGCTCCGCTGTTCCTCATCATCCCTTCTGCCGCAACCACGGGCGCACTGGTGCTTGTGGGCGTGTTTATGTTAGAGTCTATCAAGAAGATAGACCTGCAAGACATCTCCGAGGCACTACCTTGTTTTATCACCGTTTTGATGATGGTGCTAACTTATAGCATTGCCGAGGGTATGGCCTTGGGACTTATTAGCTACACGCTGGTAAAGTTGTTGAGCGGCAATTACAAAGACGTCAACATCACGCTCTTCATCGTTAGTTCACTTCTTGTTTTGCGTTATGTGTTCCAATAAGGCTCGCTCACTGTTGTTGGGGGCCGTGTTGTGCATGACCTTTGCTGCCTTTGGGCAGACACTTGTATTGGGTAGCTATAATATAAGGTATCGAAACGATGGCGATGAGGCCAAAGGGCACCTTTGGGCGAAACGTTGTCAGGTGATAGCCGACCAACTTAACTACCACCATCCTGATGCTTTCGGGGCGCAAGAGGTGCTGAAAGGCCAACTCGACGACCTGTTGCGCGCACTGCCCGACTACGATTACGTGGGCGTTGGGCGCGACGATGGACACGAGGCGGGCGAGTATGCGCCCATATTTTATCGGCGCGACCGACTGCTTTTGCTTAGCGACGGATACTTTTGGCTGTCGCCTACACATACAAAACCTTCGTTGGGGTGGGATGCGGCTTGCATACGCATCTGCACTTGGGCTAAATTCAGGGTGCGCGAAAGTGGCGAAGTGTTTCTTTTCTTCAACCTCCATACCGACCATGTGGGCGTTAAGGCCCGCCGAGAGTCGGCAAAGCTGGTGATGAAAGCTATCGACGGTTTAGGGGGAAAGGAGATGCCGGTGGTGCTAACGGGCGACTTTAACGTAGACCAAACCGACGAAACCTACGCCATCTTCACCGCAAATGCGCGCTTAAACGATGCCTACGTTGTGGCTAAGCACCGCTTTGCCGAGAACGGAACGTTTAACAGTTTCGACCCCACGCTGAAAACAACCAGTAGGATAGACCACGTTTTTGTGTCGCCTCGTTTCGCTGTGGCTCGTTATGGCGTACTGCCCAACTTCTATTGGACGGAAGAACCCGCGGCCAAAAGCCAAAAAGGGCAGGATGCACCGCAACAAATCGACTTTAAACAACACCGAATACGCACGGCATCCGACCATTATCCGGTGTTTGTGGAGGTAAATCTTAGGCCATAGCCTTTCCGCAACTGGCATCACCCCCCAACGCCTTTCCAAGGGGCGAGGGGGGCGTGTAAAGCCTTGTTACTGCCTAGCATGTTGCACCCATTGGCCTAGTAACCACACCATGATATGATGTTTTTTCATTTAGAAGCGATAAAGCATATTACGTTTCTACGTTTAGAAACCACCAAGCTTACCACGCCCCGCTCCGCTTGGAGCGGGGTGGGGGGCAAGGCTTTTCTTTGTCTTTCTCTTCTCTTTTGTGTTGTATGCTTATTGGGCTGTCGCTCTGATTACCGTAACAAGATTGATGCGGCCTTGCAAGCAGGCCACAATTGGCAGGCAATGACTTTGCTAAACCAAGCCATTGCCGACACTGCCACGGCCGAATGGCTGTGGAAACGCGCCGAACTAGAAACAAAGCTGGGCAAGGATGCCGATGCTTTGCGCGATTACGACCGCCTGCTACTTCTCCATTCGATTAAAGATGGTGCTGAATTTGCAGCTCATGTAGTCATCGCCGTCGACAGCTCGGTGAACGTTAACGAGGTGTTTGGCAGGCAACTAGCGGCTTATTTCAGGCTTGGGCAAATGCGTTTGGCCGAGAATAAGTTGGAGCAGATGCGAAAACACCTTTATGATAAGGGGCAAGTAGGCAAGTATTATTATTGGAAGGGGGTTATAGCCAAAGTCAATAAGGATTGGTATGCGGCTTATTCGTTCTTTTTGGATGCGGCATTACAGCACTACCCTAATGCTCGTTTGCAACTAAAAGAGATGTCGAAACAGTCGGGAATGCCATTGAATTGGCCCGCAGACCTAGATTCGATGAATGTTGAACTGCAATTTACAGATGGAACAAAATGGCCTATTGCCAATAAGTTGCAGGGCGAACCGCGGTTCGTAAAGGTTGAACGAAAACAAGTAGAGATAACCAACATACGGAAGTTTGTTCAGAAAAACTATCTCGATGCCGCTACTTTGCGCGCCATTCCTGGCATGGCAGCCAGAGGTAAGCAAGCGGCACCCGTGTGTATTGCCACTACTAGCGGCCATAACCTTTGCTTTACCTGCTTGCCCGGCAGCAGGCAGTTGACCAAATTAGGGCTTGATGCAAGCGAAGGCGCAGCAAAGCCAAACGCACAACTGGCCAAACCGCAAGTTGTCGAGGTGTGGGTGATGAAGTATGAAGACGCCCAAGGGCAGCGAAATTGCAAGGTTTACATCAAGTAGCGCAGCCTTTGGCGTTATTCCTAACCTTTGGTTTTGGGAAAACAGAGTGTTGTTTTATCTCGAATTTGTATAAAATTTAGTACGATTTTTAACATTATGAGTGCCGTTTTTATCCACCAACCGCACACTCAGCCGCAAAAAATCGATTCTCGCGGAGGTTTGTTTTGAGGCAAAAAGGGGTTGGCATGCGAATGTGGCAAAATGAATTTTTATTTAAGAAAACCGCCATTAGCACCAGTTTTGGGGCTATTTGCTGCAAAATGGCGTGCGTTTTGGTGCAAAATAGGGTGCGTTTTGGTGCAAAATGGAGTGTGTTTTGGTGCAAAATGGAGTGCATTTTGGTGCAAAACGCAAGGCAAAATGGTGCAAAACGCAGTGCAAAATGCTGCTAAATGCGAGACGAAAAGCATAAATATCCATAGCAATTGTATAAACAAAACCTTTTAGAACCATGAAACACATGGCTAAAAAGGGCAAAATGGCCATTAAAAAGCATGGTTTTAGGGGCTAAAAGCGAGTAATTGGGCTTGAAAAAAATGCGAGCCGGCAGCCAAATAGAAAGGCAAAACGGTGCTAAATGCAGATTGTAGGCTCAAAAAGGAGATGAAAGCGAAGTACGTAAAGGTATAAAAAGCGGTTTTTTTACTCATTTCGGGCCCTTATTTTGGGTTCTTCCGTTAAATGGATAGATGTATCTCATGTAGGTATATATAAAAAGCTG